>MDTF01007685.1_pt1 | contig 64961 bp, 61 predicted proteins | sample 811191 | NCBI WGS metagenome assembly MDTF01 (sample SAMN05326649, study PRJNA326480) | marine metagenome | isolation source: seawater | place: Southern Ocean | collected 2011 | reverse complement strand
TCACCGACAGTTCCAGTGTTAATATGAACCGCCGTGGTACGGAACCGTATGCCCGGTGGTGTGAGAGGACGGGAGTTGTAAAACTCCCTCCTACTCGATTGTGCAGTTTATTTTGCCATGCAAAAAAAGTTCAGTTTATTGCCATCGAGGTCGCGCACGTAGGCACAGTAATAAGCATCCATACGCACACCGGGCTCACCTTCTGTGGTGCCGCCAAGCTCAAGGGCTTTAGCATAAAACGCATTTACCTGATCAGGATCAGTAGCCGCAATTGCCACCATGCTACCGTTACCCACGGTTGCAGGCTTTTCATCATAAGGGGTTGCGATGGCGAACATTGGCGCGGCAGGATTATTGCCCCACGCAATCATGCGCGGCGCGTCTATAGCGCGTTGTGCGCCTGCCAGACTGAGCAGTTCGTCGTAAAAGGCAGCGGCCTTTTCAATATTGTTGGTACCAACGATAGTGTAAGCAATCATGTAAAATTCCTTGTTATTAACAGGCCCCATTGGCTTGTAAGGTAGTGTAGAGCAAGATCTTATAGCTCGGAATGAATCATGAACTATCCTGAACTGATCGATGTTCTCAACTGAATATGGGGCAAAACGAACTAATCTCAACAAATCGTCTGCCGACGACCAACAAAACCCGGTCTGCTATAGCCTGACTGGTCAAATTCTGGTAGTCTAAATGGGAATGATTGTTATTTAAGTGGTGCGCGGTATGACCGCAGCACAGTTTTGGCCAGCAGGTGCCACTGATTAGGTGTTTTTAGTATGACGTTATGGGAATTAGGTAAGTCAAAGTCTGCCAGGGTGACTCAAATTGACGCCTCCCTCGATCAACAGATTATTGCCCGTCTTAGCGAAATGGGCCTGTCTACAGGCCGTGATGTCCAGTGTATCCGACGCGGACCCTTAGGCGGGCCAATGGTCATGCAGTTAGGTGGTAGTGTATTTGCTATGGAGCACGATCTTGCCGCCCGTATTCAGATTTCCCCCACTGACTGAAATATCCAGTTAGTCTAGATTCAGGACAGCCGTATTCATGCAACGCATTTTAATGGTAGGTAAACCTAATTGTGGTAAGAGTTTGCTGTTTAACCAGCTTACCGGTTTACGCCAGAAAGTCGCCAATTATCCAGGTATTACTGTTGAGATCACGCGCGGAAAGTGTGACCAATTCGAGCTGGTAGATTTACCCGGCGCGTATTCGCTAAATGGCCTTACCCGAGACGAAGTGATCGCCGTAGAGGAAATCAAACGTTCAGTTGCCGACGATGACACCTCGATGGTGCTGGTGGTGCTCGACGCCACACGTCTGGCGCAAAGCCTGGTGATGGGCCTGCAGGTACAGCGACTCGCTTTTGAGCATAACAAGCCGGTGATGTTTGCCCTGAACTTTATTGACGAAGTAAAGCGTGTTGGTGAGACCATCGATACCGACGGTTTATCAAAAGCGCTGGGCAGCCCGGTATTGGCGCTGTCGGCCCGTTCGTTAGACGGTTTACACGAGTTTAAGCAAAGCCTGCTCGGCATGGCTGGTGAGCCAGAGCGCTACGCTACAACTAACGGCACTCCCCACGCAGAAGCCGCCGATCGCAGTCAGGAACTGGCCCGGGATTTCGGCATTCAGCACGACATCGTGCTCAAAAACCAGAACCGCATCGATAACTTCATGCTTAACAACTGGACCGGCGGCCTTATCTTTATCGCGGTCATGTTTGTGCTGTTCCAGAGTATTTTTACTCTGGCTACGCCGTTAATGGACGGGGTAGAAAGCTTTATCGAAACCCTGGCCGGCGGTGTAGGCGCGGTGACTGCAGAAGGCGTGGTTCACGATTTTATTAACGACGCCATCTTCGGAGGCTTCGGTTCCTTCCTGGTGTTTGTCCCGCAGATAATGGTGTTAACCCTGATCATTGGCCTGCTGGAAGACTCCGGTTATCTGGCCCGGGCGGCGTTAATGTGTCACCGGCCGCTCAGTTTCTTCGGTCTTTCCGGCCGCAGCTTTATTCCGTATTTATCCGGCCATGCCTGTGCTATTCCGGCCATCATGGCAGCGCGAACCATTGAGTCACCCCATAAACGCCTGATCACCATGCTGACTATTCCGCTGATGTCCTGCTCGGCACGCTTACCGGTATATGCTCTGTTGGTGGCAGTGCTGGTGCCTGCTAACGAAACTTTCCTGGGCATCTTCAACATGCAGGGCGCGGCCTTCTTTGGCCTGTATTTTTTTGGTATTTTCATGGCCCTGGTGGTCAGTCAGATCCTTAATCGTTTTTTACCCCGGGACCTGGAAAAAACCGATATGCCGTTCATTCTGGAGCTGCCAACGTACCGCTTGCCGCACTGGAAACCACTGTTCCAACGCGTGTTAAACAGCGGCATTATGTTTATTAAGCGCGCCGGTCCGATTATCTTTATGGTGTCGGTAGGCATCTGGATCCTGGGCTATTTCCCACTGAACTCCACACTACAGGATTCCTGGTTAGGGCAGATTGGCCACTTTATCGAGCCGGTCTTCGCACCTATGGGACTCGACTGGCGTTACGGAGTAGCCATACTAATGTCATTCCTTGCCCGTGAAGTCTTTGTTGGCGCGTTGGGTACGCTGTTTGGTCTTGAAGGCGCAGATGAAGATGTTGCTGGTCTTGCCGAGCGGGTACAGGCTGATGGGATGACAACCGAAGCCGGCCTTGGCCTGATGTTGTTCTACGTGGTGGCGTTGCAGTGTGTGGCAACGGTAGCCATGCTGAAAGGTGAAAGTGGCAGCAGCAAGCTCTCCTGGGGATTGTATGTGGCTTATGGGCTGCTGGCTTATGCCATTGCCGTAGCAGTAAATCAGATTGGCGGTCTGCTTTAACAGACCGCTTAATACCTTAGCAGATTTACTGGCAATTCAGGCAGCGAGCGTTCGCCAGATGCTTTATGGCTAACGTTTCTCCCTGTTTAGCTGCCCTGGCTATCCACTGTATGCCCGCTTGCGGTTGTTCGGTTATTCCTACGCCGTTAATCAGTGCCACGCCATAATGATACTGAGCAATCGGGTTACCTGCATTGGCAGCTTTAGCCAGCCACTGGGTTGATAATGCTGGTTGTGGCTCCCTGATGGTGCCTTGTTCATAAAGCAGTGCTAAATAGATCATTGCCGAAGTCGAACCTCGCTGCGCACACTCGATTAAAAACTTTTCACTATCACTATGTAAGCCACCCTTGTCGAGCAAGTAGGCGTTATAGCAGATCGTGCCAATACGCTGTGGAAAGCGGTCCATTTGTTCCTGATAGTAATGCCAGGAAAAATCCGTAGGATTTAACACGCCGCCATATTCGTCGATCTCGCCATCCAGAAATTGAGCTCCACTGTGCAGAGGCAGGAAAATCATCAGCACCATGACGTAATTTGAGATTCTCATCATTTAGCCCCTTATTGCTGAACAGGATAGAACAGAAAATTGAGGATAAGTAACAACACCCAGAAGCCTGTTTCAATGGTTTCTGTAACAGGCTGAATACGCAGCACTGCGCCCCAGATGTGTACAATCACCATCAAGCCACAAAACAATATAAAAAACTGCAGAATAAAGGGCGTCCCAAGATTATAAAGAGCCGCTTGCATAAACATAATATTGGTGACTATGGCAAAGGCACCCAGACACCTTCCGAAGTATATGGTCAGGTGCGTGTCATCAGGGATCTTCCACAGTAAAAGCTTTGCCCACAGACAAGGCTTAAAAAAAAGCGGCAGGCTGAAAGCAAAAAACGTGATAAGCGTTATTACCAACAGGTAGGTTTGTGCGTGTTCTGACCAAATTCCAATCCATGACATTGTGATACCTTTTTGTTGCTAGTTTATCGACCAGCTCATTGCACACTAAACGGCAAACGGATATGCCAGAAAACCCAAAGTTATTCGCAAGAAATTTGCAAGATTGGAGTAAAAATGGTGATAAAGGCTTACGCGGGAGGGCTAAATCGGTATCCCTGACCGTGTACGGTTTCTATTACCGTTGGCAGCTTCTTTTCGGGATCGAGTTTTTTACGTAAGGTGATTATGTGTTGTTCCAGCGCCCGGCTATTTGGTATAAATTCCCGGCCCCATGCTGCATCATATAATTCTTGTTTAGTGATGACTTCGCAAGGGTGACTGGCAAAATGCCAGAGTAACTTTACGTCCCTGTCTGTGAGGTCGATGGCTAAGTCCTGCCGTAAAGCACGCAGTTGTTTCGGATAGATAGTCAGATCGCCCAACCTGAAACCGGTTTCCTGAGAAAATGTTTGGGTTGCCTTTGCTGGTTGCTGACGGCGTAAGAATAAAACGCCGCTTACTGATATCACCAGTATCGCCAACGCGGCTACGACCCAGGTACGATTTGGTACTTCAGTATCGGCAAGTGTGAGTTGCTGATTGAGCTCATCAGGTGAAACAGAAAATACAGCGGCCAGTTGCTCAACATTAAGCAATGCGCAGATGATCTGCTGGGTCCGATAGCAATAAAATAATTCGGCGCCCGAAGCATCTACCTTTTCTGCCCGCCAGGGTAGGGCGAGTTCTGCAAGTGCTTTTAATCGCTTTTCGGCGGCAATAACAGGCTGATCCAATACATGGAGTACCTGTGCGGTAGCCGGGTAGCGCTGTTTACCATCAGCTTGCCAAATTATCGCGCTATTGATAACTGGCGAGCCAGAAATGTACAATCTGGTACCTGCTACATCACTGCGCTCATTTAAGGTTGCGATATGTTGCAACTCACTTTGCAGGTATTCATTTACTTCGGTGTCGTTTGGGGATGCCAGAGCAAGCCGTGGTGCGATTTCCAGCATCGTCACAAAGATTGCTAAAACGATATTAAATCGACTCATAAGCCTACTCAAAAAAACCAAAATCAGGCTGGTATCGGGTGCGTGTTTTATCCCGATCCCAAACTACTGTTTAAGGCTAAGGCTTTGTTTGTAAAAGGCCATCGCCGACTCGCGGTTATTGGCCTTTTCATTTATTTCGGCCAGCAACAGTAAACCTTCCTGAGTGGGATTAAGTTTCATGGCTTTTTGCAGTGCTTTGTCGGCCAGCATATTGTCGCCGGCGTTATAAGCTACATGACCGAGCACCATATACAGCTCGTGATTCTCGTCGTCAGCCTTGATCCATTTTTCCAGCGCCTTAATAGCTGGTGCCGGATTAGGTAACTGTAAGCCTTTCAGCAGCGGCAACAGTTGTGGTTGAGGACCGCGCTTTTGCCAGTCCAGTAATACGGTTTGGGCTTCCTGATGCATGCCCTGAGTAAGCAATTGCTCGGCGTAGGCTGCCTGGTAGCCAATATCATTGCGCTGCTTGCGCGGCAGGTTATCCCAGAACGATTTGAGGGCAATGGCCCCTTGTTTACTGGCCACTTCGGCCAGCCGGCCCTTGGCAATTTGCTTAGACCATTTGGCGTAGTCATCGCCGAGCACTTTTTTATAGCTGCCCAGCTCTTCTTCCAGTTGGGCCCACTGATTACTCTCGGCCAGCGCCTGGACTTTTAACTTGATGGCCGGTGCAGTGGCTTGTTGTTTATCGCTGAGCTGAGCCAGCTCCTTTAAGGCGTCGCCGGGCTGACCTTCGGCCAGCGCCATACGCGCCAGCGTTACTCTGGCGGCCAGCGCCGAACTCTCATAATCAGCCGCTTCGTTTAGCTTGCGCTCGGCAGTGTCTTTACGGCCTCTGGCCACGGCAGCCTGCGCTGAAACCAGATAGTTTACCCCTTCAAATTCACCGTTCTCGGCTTGATCTGCCGCTTTAGTGGCGGCATCCCAGTCACCCTCTGCCAGGGCCTGAATACTGCGATAAAAGGCTTTTTGTGTTTTGCGCCGTGAACGGTTGCCAAACCAGCTGCCCGACAGTTTGGTTAATCGCCAGGTGCGGCTGAGTAAGGTTGAGATAATGATCCAGCCTACCAGGCCAATAAATACCATGATACCCAGGGCAACAACACTGGTTTCTAACACCAGGTTGCCCATCTGAATCATCACATAGCCTTTGTCGCCCACTAATGATGGCGCAGCAATCATCGCGACCAGGCATATCGCCACGATGACTAAAATATAAATAAGCTTTTTCATAGTGCGCTGGCTCCTTCACCAAACACACGTTTTACCCGGCTATCGAGCAGCGACTCAAGCGCTGCCTGGGAGCTGAGCTCGGTAGGCACGGCTTTACTGATATCGGTGTTCTTCAGTTGGCTCAGGGCACTTTGAAAACCTGATACGTCGCTGTTTGACTGAATATAGTCGTCGCTGATAATGGTAGCAGCGCGTTCAATCGACGCCTGATACAGCGCCTGTTCGCCGGCCAGCGCGGCGGCCTGTGCCTGTTGCAGGGCCAGCTTTATTTGCTCGCGTGACAGCCATTCCTGTTGAGCCGTCATCATGGGTTCAACCGGCTCGTCACGGTATTCAACCCGAATAAAGTCATCCACCAGTGAGCGCCACACACTCAACAGGTTTTGCTTCCAGTCACTGGCGGAGTCACTGACTTCTTCGCTGGTAAATTCATTGGCTTCCTTGGGGGTGATAATGGCCAGTTTATCAACCTGTTTAACCAGGCCATCAAGGGCCAGGGCGACCGACACTTCTGATACCGGGTTGACCTGTTGAAGAGCCTGAATGTCCTGGGCAATTAAAGCTCTTACCGGCAGAACTGATGGATCAGCTAATGATTTTAAGCGCTGGTCGGCATTCCCAAGCAGCATTATGGCAGTGCGGAGATCTTTTTCGAGCCACATTTTGCGCCCGGCCATGCGTACCAGATAATCGGCTTCGGCTATTAGCCAGTCGGTGGGCCGGCGGCCATCTAATTCCTGAATTTGCGCTAGTGCGCCCTGCAGTTGATTTTCCAATTGCTCCACAGTGGCCTGCTGAGCGGCTTCACCGTCCAGTACATCCTGAGTCGCCGCAGCCTGGGCACTGATTTGTTGTTCCAGCGTTGCTGCACGGTTGGTCATCTGGCTGTGTTTCTGGCCAAGCTCAGTATTCAGCTCGCTACGCAGCGTGTCGAGTTTGGTTTGGGTAACACTGTGCTGATTGAAGTACCAGTATCCACCATAGGCCGCGCCAGCAAGTAACAGCAGGTTTAGCAGAGTGACCAGCCACAGCAGGCCGGTTTTGGCCGTTTTGGGCGGAGCAGACTGAGCAGGTTTAGGGTTGTCTGGTGAGCTTTTGGGCGCAGCGGCTTTGGCCGAAGATTGTTTGGCGCTGGCTGTGTCGGGCAACTGCTTGGGTTGCTCTTGGTTTGGTTGCTGCTGATCAGCCATATATCACTCCCAATTCTGCTGAATCCATGTAATGAGCGCTTCGTTGCTGGCTTTAGGACAAACATCGGTTTGCCGTATGCCTTGTTGATGAAGCTGTTGCGCTATGCGCTCACTGACCGTCAACCATTTTACACCGGTTAGCGGCTGGGTATTAAATTGTTTCAATAGTGCCTGGGCCTGTTCGCTACTGGTGGCAATAATGCCCGCCAGTTGTGTCCAGTTACAGGTCCGGCTAAATACGGGGGGGATTAATGGCACTCTTTCATAAACAACCACCTCGTTTAGCCTGGCACCGCGTAGGGTTAATTGTTCCGGGATTGTGGTGCGCCCGCCTTTACCCTTTAATAACAAAATGTGCCTATTGGCGCAATCATTGAGCAAAGGTAAAGCGAGTACGCCCTCTGAATTTTCGTTATCGGGGACTATCGGGTTTAAACCAGCGTGGGTAAGAATGTTAGCGGTACTCTGACCGACTGCAATCAGCGGCTGACCGACAATATCACCAGACAGATGCGCCGCCAGCGGTGCGGCGGCCGCCGTACTGGGAACGATGACAATGGCATCCGGATGAGCTTTCAGCAAATCCTGTAAGCGGACAATACCGGCCGGAAGCTCTTTGGTTTGCTGTAAGGCAATCACACTGGCCGACAACCCGGCCTCGGCAAAAGCCGAGTCAGTGGTGGCTAATTTTGCCAGCGGCCGGGTGATTAGATACATAGTAGTTTACTGATGCAAAGCCTTTAAGATTTCACCGGCGCCCTGCTCCAGCAACGACTCAGCAACCTCTTTGCCCAGTGCAACGGCATTATCGCGGTGGCCTTGGGTACTCGCGTATAACAGAGTTTGACCATCCGCCGAGCCTACCATACCAGTAAGCGACAGCGTGTCATCCGCAAGGGTAGCAAAACTCCCGATAGGTACCTGACATCCGCCCTCAAGGCGTTCATTCATGGCGCGTTCTGCAATTACCCGAGAAGCGGTGTCGGCATCATTAAGAGCAGCCAGTAACTCTATAAGCTCGGCATCGTCATTGCGACATTCAATGCCAACAGCGCCCTGCCCCACTGCAGGTAACGACTGCTCCTGGGGAATAGGCTGGGTAATGCGGTTTTCCATACCCAGACGGATAAGACCGGCACAGGCCAGAATAATGGCATCGTAATCACCGGCGTCCAGTTTAGCCAGTCGCGTGTTAACGTTGCCGCGCAGGTCTTTAATCACCAAATCCGGGCGCAGGTGCTTTAACTGACACTGACGACGCAAGCTACTGGTACCTACTACGGCACCGGCTGGTAATTCGTCAATGTTGTTATAAGTATTGGATACAAAGGCATCGAACGGATTTTCCCGCGGGCAGATAGCATGCAGGCCAAATTCTGCGGGAAATTCTACCGGCACATCTTTCATGGAGTGCACGGCGATATCAGCGCGCCCTTCCAGCATGGCAATTTCGAGCTCTTTAATAAACAGACCTTTACCGCCAATCTTTGCCAGTGGTGTATCAAGAATACGGTCGCCCTGGGTCGACATAGGAACCAGCTCCACCTTGCACTCAGGGTGATGCTTTAATAACTGTGCCTGAACATACTCGGCCTGCCACATGGCCAGGGCACTTTTACGGGTGGCAATTCGGATAGTGCGGGAAGACTTCACTGCAATATTCGCCTTTAATTTTGAATTCAATCACTACGCCTGCTCTGTTTCAGCGGCGCTAAAGCGCAAAGTGTAAACGATTTTGCAGACACAGGCGATGTTATACAGCCTGTATTTGATCTATGCCAAGCGCGCTTGCAGCCACTGACTGATGGCGTTTATTTCATCCATGTTGAGGTTATGCTTCATGCGGTAGCTTTGCCAGCTGACATTGTACTGATTTGCTGTGAGCGTATCGTAGGCAGCTTTGCCCATTGCAATGGGGACCACGTCGTCCATTTCGCCATGGGCCATAAAAACCGGCGTTTGTTGATTGGCCGGATGGGCTTCACCGGCCAGTAACTCCGGCTGGCACATGTAGGTTGAAAGACCCATAATTCCGCCCAGGGATTTACTGAAGCGCGGGCCAAGGTGCAGCGCAATAACGCCACCCTGAGAAAAACCAGCCAGGATGATTTTCTCCGGCGGAACGCCATTACTGATTTCTGCTTCGATTAGCTGCTCTACCTGTTCGGCAGACTCTCTGACCCCGGTAAGATCGGCGCGTTTATCGAAATCCATGGACTTAATATCGTACCACGCGCGCATTCGCATGCCGCCGTTGATAGTGACCGGACGTTCTGGCGCGTGAGGGAACACAAAACGTACACCCAGGGCATCGGGTAATCTTAACTCCGGAACGATTGGCGCAAAACCATGCCCGGAATCGCCCAGCCCATGTAACCAGATAACGGTGGCTTTAATCTCTGAGACCGGATTGGTTTCGATGTAAGGTAGTGCACTGCTCATTGACCGATAGTTCCTTTTGCTATTGTTATTACAGATTAAAATTAACACTCACCGACCACAGGTACAATGGTCTGACCGGTATTGATGAATATTGTTGTTGCGGCGTTTAAGTCGACGCCGAGTGTGCTACACTTTCGCCGTATAACATCATCATAAAAATGAAGCATAGAACACCATTATGACCACACAACTCGGCAATCTGTTTATTTTAGCGGCCCCGTCCGGTGCCGGTAAATCCAGTTTGATAAAAGCGCTATTGTCTAAAGCGCCGGATGTAAACTTTAATCCGAAGCAGGTGTCTGTGTCGCACACTACCCGGGCACCCCGCCCCGGCGAAGTGGATGGTGAGCATTATCATTTTGTGACCCGTGAACAGTTTGAAGCGCTGATTGCCCAGCAGGCATTCTTCGAGTATGCCGAAGTATTCGGCAATTATTACGGCACGTCGCGTATTACCATCGAAAATACCCTGAGTCAGGGCATTGATGTGTTTTTGGATATCGACTGGCAGGGCGCCCGCCAGGTAAAGGCCCTGATGCCCGATACCTGTAGCATTTTTATTTTGCCACCGTCTACCGAAGCGCTGCGCGAAAGGCTGTTTAACCGCGGCCAGGATGAGCAGAGCGTAATTGATAAGCGCATGGCAGAAGCGGTGTCAGAGATGTCGCATTACGATGAATTTGATTATGTGCTGGTTAACGACGAGTTTTCTGAAACTTTGCAGGAGTTAAGCAGCATTGTTGAAGCCCAGCGTTTACGTACGGCTAAGCAAAAAGTACGTCACCAGGCGTTAATAGAGAGTTTATTGAGCGCTGAGTGATTTATTGCTACCCAATTAAGTATGGCTTGTTGTATACTACGCGGCCATTTTTTTAATATTTTTGTTCGAATCGGAGATTTTCATGGCTCGCGTAACAGTCGAAGATGCAGTAGAAAAAGTAGGTAACCGTTTTGATCTGGTATTGGTTGCTGCACGTCGTGCCCGCCAAATCGCCACTGAAGGCAAAGATCCAATGGTTGATGTAAGTAACGATAAGCCAACGGTTATCGCGCTGCGCGAAATCGAAAAAGGATTAGTTACTGCTGAAACCCTTGAGCAAGATGAGCTGCGTGACCAGCAGGATCAGGAACACGCTGAGTTTGCATCTGTTGCAAATATTCTGTCTGATCAGTAAATCGGGTAGTCCTCGGAAGCACAAATTGACAGCGCCAGTGTGTCTTTTATAAGAAACACTGGCGTTTTTCGTTGGAAACCGACGCGTTTCACCGTATTCTTGAAAAACGCTTGAAATTATTGGAAATACGCTACACACGTGTATCTGTTTGAAGGGTTAAAACAAAAGATCGCCGAATACCTGCCGCCAGAACGGGTTCAGCTCGTTCAGGAAGCTTTTGTATTGGCACATGAAGCCCATGATGGTCAGATGCGATCAAGTGGTGATCCGTACATCACCCACCCGGTTGCGGTAACCAGCATTCTGGCTGATATGCACCTCGATCATGAAACCCTCATGGCGGCGCTCCTGCACGACGTTATTGAAGATACCCACTACAGTCAGGAAGATCTGGCCGAAGCCTTTGGCGATACTGTGGCTGATTTAGTGGAAGGTGTCAGTAAGCTCGATAAGATTGCCTTTAGCAGTAAGCAGGAAGCCCAGGCCGAAAACTTTCGCAAAATGATGATGGCCATGGTGCAGGACATTCGCGTTATCCTGATAAAACTGGCCGACCGCACGCACAACATGCGTACCCTGGGCTCGCTACGCCCGGATAAGCGTCGTCGTATCGCGCTGGAAACCCTGGAAATCTATTCGCCTATAGCCCATCGTCTGGGTATTCACGATATTAAAAATGAACTGGAAGATCTTGGCTTCCAGGCCATGTACCCCATGCGTCACCGTGCCCTGAAGTCAGCGGTGAAACAAGCGCGGGGCAATCGTAAGGAAATCATCGAGAATATTCGCCAGGAACTGGGCACTCGCCTGGAAGGCTATAATATTGAAGCCACCGTAGTAGGCCGCGAAAAGCACCTTTATTCTATTTACCGCAAAATGAAGAACAAAGAGAAGATGTTCAACGAAGTCATGGACATCTATGCCTTTCGCATTGTGGTAAATTCGGTGGACGACTGCTATCGCTCACTCGGTGCTATGCACGGGCTGTACAAGCCCATTGAAACGCGCTTTAAAGACTATATCGCGATTCCACGCACTAATGGCTATCAGTCGTTGCATACCTCTTTGGTAGGTCCCCACGGTATTCCGGTGGAAGTGCAGATCCGCACCCAGGCCATGGACCAAATGGCCGATAAAGGGGTTGCTGCCCACTGGATGTACAAAGAATCCAGTGATGGCACTACCGCCCAGCTGCGGGCCCGTAAATGGATGCAGTCGCTGCTGGAACTGCAGCAAAGCGCCAGTTCGTCCTTTGAGTTTATCGAAAGCGTTAAGACCGACCTGTTCCCGGATGAAATTTACGTATTTACTCCGGACGGGCGGATTATCGAATTGCCTGCCGGTGCTACGGCAGTGGATTTTGCTTATGCGGTGCATTCTGATATTGGTAATACCTGCGTAGGTGTGCGGGTAGAGCGCCGTAATTACAGTTTAAGCAAGCCGCTGCAAAATGGTCAGACGGTGGAAATCATTACCTCACCACGAGCTAAGCCAAATGCTAACTGGCTGAACTTTGTGGTCAGTGCCAGAGCACGTACGCGCATTCGCCAATACCTGCGAAAACAGCGTTCTCAGGAAGCCCTGACTATGGGTAACCGCCTGTTACGCCACGCCCTGGGCGCGGTAAAACTGGACGATATCAGCCAGGAGTCGGTAGACCGCGTGGTCGCAGAAACCAAGCACGAATCCTTTGAGGACTTGCTGGTGGATATTGGCCTGGGTAATGAATTAAGCGCTATTGTGGCTCGTCGTCTGTTGGGCGAGAACGAAGATATTCCGGATAAGAAAGGCAATGTGGCCATCCGTGGCACGGAAGGCCTGCTGGTAACCTACGCACGATGCTGTCACCCCATCCCGGATGATGAAATCGTTTCGGTGTTGAGCCCGGGTAAAGGCATGACCATTCACCAGAATGGTTGCCCGAATATCCGTAAGCTGGCTAAAGAAGAGCCCCAGCGGGTACTGCAAATGACCTGGGATGAAGAGCCTCAGGGCGAGTTTAAAGCGTCATTACGTATTGAGCTGTTTAATCATCAGGGTACACTGGCTACACTGACCAATAACATAGCCTCGTGCGACTCAAACATTATTGGGCTGCAAACCGAGGAAAAAGAAAGCAATATCTACTTTGTAGATCTTGAATTAACCACTTATAACCGCGTACATCTGGCCAACGTCATGCGTAAGATCCGCATCATGCCGGAGGTACAACGGGTATCGCGACACAGCCAGTCGCGACATCATTAATTGAGAAGGACTCATCATGGCAAAGTCGATTATTCAAACTGATAACGCGCCAGCCGCAATTGGTACATACAGCCAGGCTGTTAAAGCCGGCACTACGGTGTACCTGTCTGGTCAGATCCCACTAGTACCAGCCACAATGGAACTGGTATCTCAGGATTTTGCCGAGCAGGCCACTCAGGTGTTTGAAAACATCAAAGCCGTATGTGAAGCCGCTGGCGGTACTACAAATGATCTGGTGAAAGTAAACATTTACTTACTTGACCTTGGCCATTTCGCCACCGTAAACGAAATTATGTCTAAGTACTTTGCCAAGCCTTATCCTGCACGCGCAGCAATTGGCATTAAAGAGTTACCTAAAGGCGCTCAAATAGAAATCGACGGCGTGATGGAACTGCCGGAGTGATAGCTGTCAGCAGTCATTGATAGATTAGATAAAATTGTACTGAAAGAAAAAGGCTCGCTTGCGGGTCTTTTTGGTTTCTGATGCTTATTTAATGAGAACAATGATGCGACAAAAATTTTTCTTTATCCTGCTGTGTATATTGCTGCCGCTTGGTGTTTCTGCCAAACAGTTAGCACCTGAGGCTAACGCCGTCACCCCGCTGCTAAATGGCATGAAAGTGCCGGCTGTGACCCTGCAATTTCCGGATGGTAGCCCGGTAAGTCTGAATGCGCTGACGATGAATAAACCCGCCATCATTCTGTTTTATCGTGGCGGCTGGTGCCCTTACTGTAATCGTCAGTTTGGCGAGCTACAGACCATTGAAGACCAATTACTCGATTTAGGTTACCAAATCCTCGCGATTTCACCGCAAACGCCGGCAGCGCTGCAGTCTCAGGCACTCGAAACCGAAATGAAAGTTCAGCAGTTGTCAGACGTTAAACTGGATGCCTTGCGTGAATTCGGCATTGGCTTTTATGTGGATGATGCCACTGCGGAAAAGTACGACGACTATAATATCGCACTGACCAAAGACAACACCGGCACGCCAGTATTACCGGCACCAGGTATATTCATAGTAAATCAACAGGGGCTTATCGAGTTCAGTTATGTAAACCCTGACTTTAAAGTGCGCCCTTCGGCTAAACTGATTTTATCAGTGGCTGAAGTTCTCGCCAGCGAGCGTTAATCTGCGTAACCAATATCATGGCGCTGCATGTAGTCGAGCAGCGCCAGTGATTCATGATCACCACTGTTCTTAAGTCCCTCACAAACCCCGGCCATATCGACGGCCTTTTTGTGCTGACCGAGTTTGCGTACGCCCTGCAAGCTGTCTACTTTGATCTCTATTCCGACAATGCCGCGGATCAGTTTTTGCTGATATTCGACTAGTGATGTATCGAGCATGTCAGGGTTGTAATCCGGCTCGAAAGCCTGCATGAGCTCGTTGAGGGCTACGGGTAATGCCTCATCATCCATTACGCTTACTGTGCCTCTGGCGTGCACCGCAACATAATTCCAGGTGGGGACATTGGGTTCACTGGCGTACCATTTTGGCGAGATATAAGCGTGCGGGCCGCTAAACACGGCAACTACCGGAGTGTTATCCAACGTCTTCCAGTGCGGGTTGGCGCGCGCCATATGGCCAGTCATAACAAGGCTGTCGCCTGCTTGCCTTACCAGCAGAGGTATATGAGTTGTCTGCAGGTCGGGCGTAGTTAACAGGGCAAAAGGATGCGTTTTAATAAAGGCTAACTGGGCTTTGGTATCGGTAAAAGAAAAAGCCGACGGGATAAACATAAAGACTCTCAGATATCAGGGTTAGCCTTTGATAATACGTGATCAGCGAATTTCCACAAAGGGTAAAAAACGCGGGTGAGGTTCAATGTCGGTGCGTTCAAATTCGCCGAAAGGCGGTAGGGTAAGATCATCCGGCGGCGCCGCGAGCTGATTTAAGTCTATCGCCTGCGCCACACCGGTGATCCGGCCATTATTAAGTGTCATCTTATAGTAGATACCGTTCCAGAAGTTAGCGCCAAACTCCCCTTTTTTCTTGTACATAAACAGTAAATCGTGTGCCAGCCAGCTAAAATTATTCTTACTCACCGTGCGGGGTTGCTCATAAGGGTAAGGCAGGTGACACCACAACTCAGGGCCTTCCAGGCATTTCATTTCCTTCATCGATAAAAAGTAATCGGTGAAGTGGCTGTGGTCGATGGTGAGCGTGTAGCGAATCCCATCAGCGCCGGGCATGAAAGTGACACTGCCGATGTCCAGTTGCTCGCCCTTATTGCCTTTTAATATAATGCGCTTCTCACCTGCGAGCGGGTCATCAGGTTGCGCAACAGCAATTGAGTGGCTTACGCCCATCAATACCAAAAGCGGGGCGGCGAGGGTTAACAGGTTCATGGCGGCATCCAGGTAGTCGGTCTTTAGCTAACTATAGACGCGAGACGTCACGGCGAAAGGGTACTTTAGAACATTTAAGGTAGTAGCCCCGGCCGGAATAAGCGCGTGGGGCGATTGAAGCTCGCAATGCCTAAGCGCTTGATTTAATATGCCCCTAAAAGTAAGGAATTACACTCACATGCGGTCTGAACAGCCTCTTGCCACAATGCCAATTACCCAGCTTAAGGGCGTTGGCGCCAAAGTGGCGGAGAAACTGGCTAAAATCAATCTGGTAACCGTGCAGGATGTGCTCTTTCATCTGCCTGCACGCTATGAAGACCGCACCCGTATCTATCCCATCGGCGATTGCTTGCCGTTCACCCACGTTAGTATTCTTGGCGAAGTTAAATCGGCTGATATCCAATATGGCAAAAAGCGCATGCTGGTAGTGAAGCTATCCGATGGTACCGGCACTATTACGCTGCGATTTTTTCATTTTGGCGCTTTGCAGCGCACCTTGATGTCGCCCGGTAATCAGATCAGGGCCTTTGGCGAAGTACGCACCGGCAAATGGGGTCTGGAAATGATGCACCCCGAATTTATGCTGATTGAAGAAGATGCCGCGCCGATGGAAGAAACCCTCACGCCGGTATATCCGACTACCGAGGGCGTGAAACAGCTTACCTTGCGTAACCTTACCGACCAGGCACTGGAAATTCTCAATAAGGGCGGCCTGACCGACTTATTACCCGACGGCATGTATCAGCAACAGGTTAGCCTGAAAGAAGCGCTTACGCTGGTGCATCGTCCGCCACCAGACGTTGCGCTACAGGAACTCGAAAACGGTGAGCACCCGGCGCAGATGCGTCTGATCCTGGAAGAACTGCTGGCCCAGCATTTAAGTGTGCTAAAAGTACGCCAGCAAAGCGATGCGCAGCCTGGTATTGCGATAAACGTTGACCATGGGCTGGTAAATAAATTACTCGCCGCTTTGCCATTTGAACCCACCGGTGCCCAGCAACGGGTAACCACTGATATTCAGCAGGATATGGCGCGCAGCCGACCCATGATGCGTTTGGTGCAGGGCGACGTAGGTTCGGGTAAAACCCTGGTTGCCGCACTGGCAGCACTGTCGGCCATCGGTGGCGGTTATCAGGTCGCGCTCATGGCTCCCACCGAACTGTTAGCAGAACAACACGCCAATAACTTCAGGGACTGGCTGGCTCCGCTTGGTATTGAAGTGGGCTGGCTGGCCGGTAAACTAAAAGGCAAGCAACGCGCTGAAGTGCTGGAACGACTTGCAAGTGGTGAGGTGCAAATGCTGGTGGGCACCCATGCTATTTTTCAGGAACAGGTAACCTATGATCAGCTGGCGCTGGTGATTGTGGATGAGCAGCACCGTTTTGGCGTACATCAGCGTCTGGCGCTGCGTGAAAAAGGCGAGCAACAGGGGCGTTTCCCTCATCAGTTAATCATGACCGCCACCCCTATTCCCCGCACGTTGGCGATGACTGCCTATGCAGACCTGGACACCTCAATTATTGACGAACTGCCGCCCGGGCGTACACCTGTAAAAACCGTGGCCTTGCCCGACTCCCGCCGCGCTGATGTTATTGAACGGGTGAGCGAGGCTTGTCAGCAGCAAGGGCGTCAGGCGTACTGGGTGTGCACGCTTATTGATGAGTCTGAAGTCTTGCAATGTCAGGCGGCTGAAGACACCGCGGTGATTTTAAAAACCGCCCTGCCCGATCTGCAAATTGGCCTTGTTCACGGCCGCTTAAAGGCTGCGGAAAAGCAACAAATTATGGGCGCTTTTAAGTCTGGCGAACTCGATTTACTGGTGGCTACCACGGTGATTGAAGTGGGCGTAGATGTGCCTAATGCCAGCTTAATGATTATCGAAAACCCGGAGCGGTTGGGCCTGGCTCAGCTTCATCAGTTACGTGGCCGGGTTGGCCGTGGCGCGGTAGAAAGTCACTGCGTACTGATGTATCAAAGCCCGCTGTCGAAAACGGCCACTAAGCGCCTGGCAGTATTGCGCGAGTCGAATGATGGATTTTATATCGCCCAGCAAGACCTTGAAATCAGAGGTCCTGGTGAGCTTATGGGCACCCGCCAAACTGGCATCGCTGAGTTAAAAATTGCCGATATTGTGCGTGACGCGCCGCTAATTCCACAGGTGCAGGAGATTGCCAACCGTCTATGGGCGGAATACCCAGCCCGGGCGCAGGCCATAATCAACCGTTGGATAGGGCAGAAGGAGCATTATGGTCATGCCTGAGTTACCGTATTTAAGGCTGTCAGCGCAGCAACTGGCCGCGCCTTCTGAGGTTGAGCAACAGCTAATCTCGCTGACCAGTTCGGTGGGTATCAAACCGGAGAGTGAAGTGTCGGGCGAGCAGTCACTGGTGCTGGAGATCGTTGATGACACCCTGCAGTTAACAGATTTGACGGTGGCCAACAGTAACGGTGTCATCGTGGATTTTCTGTCGGGGCAGAGTCAGTATCGACGTCAGCATGGTGGTGGCAGTAAAGAGCCGGCGGCTAAAGCTGTGGGCATTAAAGCCAACCAACCTATTACCGTACTGGATGCTACGCCGGGGCTTGGACGGGATGCATTTGTCCTGGCCGCAGTGGGCGCCAATGTGATTATGATTGAGCGTTCGCCGGTGGCTTATTTATTGTTAGCGGATGGCCTGCGTCGTCTCGCCCTGCAGGAACCTGAACTGGCCAGACAATTTGTGCTGTACCATGCCAACAGCTGTGATTACATGCAGCAACTGGCAGCAGCTAGCGTGGATGCAGTGTACCTCGACCCCATGTTTCCCCACCGTAAAAAGTCGGCGCTGGTGAAAAAAGAAATGCGCCTGTTTCAACTGATGCTCGGCCCCGACGAAGATGCCGATTTGCTTTTACCTGCAGCGCTTCATGCAGCCGCAAAGAGGGTGGTGGTGAAGCGCCCTAACAGTGCACCGCTGCTGGCCAATCAAAAACCTTCTATGGCAATCGCCAGTAAGAAGCATCGCTTCGATGTGTACATTAAAAACGCATGATATTGGTAAAGACCTAACGCAGTTTGCTGTATCTCTATGATTACTTCTGACGTCAGGGGGGATAGCCTAAACATTTTAATTCTTAAGCTAGCTGAGCGATAAGATTGCGAAAATGTTCAGATGAAATGACAGTGAGTTTTTAATTTCGTCCGATAAGTCGGTTTAAAATAGTAAGCCTCCGTTAATCGGCGGCTTTTTTATTTCACAATTTACAGATACTGTTATAGTTAAAAGATAATTTAGCAAAGACAGCTTGCTGTTAATTGTATTATTTCTCTGGGAGAACAACATGATTGATGTAGGTAGCACCCTGCCGGAAGTGACGTTTGGATTAATGAAGGACGGCAAAATGACCAGTCCGCATACGAATGAATTATTTAGCGGTAAACGCGTGGTCGTCTTTGCGGTACCGGGTGCATTTACACCAACCTGCTCGGAAGCACATTTACCTGGTTATGTTGCACTTGCCGACAAAATTAAAGCCAAAGGCGTGGACAACATTATTTGTTTAAGCGTTAACGACGCTTATGTGATGGATGCCTGGGGCAAGTCGGCCAATGCCGATGAAATTCTGATGGTTGCCGATGGCAATGCATTTTTTACCAAGAGCATTGGTTTAGATATGAACACCAGCGACTTTGGTGGCATTCGCTCTATGCGCTACTCCATGCTGGTAGAAGACGGCGAAGTGGTTAAGCTTAACGTAGAAGACCCCGGTCGCTTCGAAGTGAGTGACGCCGAAACGATGCTGAAAAGTTTATAACCTTTTTCCCTTCGGTGAACTTGCAGTGCGCCGGTCTCTATAAGCGGTAAGGGTAACCGTCAGGTTACCAGCACCGCTCTTTTTTTATGAATCACAGGATACGACGATGTTGCGTAGTTCAGTACAAAGGTATGGCCTGATTGTGTTAGGTTCATTAATGGGGTTATTTGCTTGCTCTGCTGCAAATACCCCCGGGGAAGTTGAAGTAACCGGCGGTAAAATAAAAGGTACCGTTACTGAACAGCTGGTGACTTACAAAGGTATTCCATTTGCTGCACCCCCGGTAGGCGAATTACGCTGGCGTCCACCTCAACCGGTAACGCCATGGGCCGGAGTTAAGGAAACCACCGATTACGGTAACGATTGTATGCAGTTGCCTTTCCCAAGCGACGCAGCGCCGCTAGGGAAAATGCCGGCAGAAGATTGCTTGTACGCAAATGTCTGGGCACCTAAAGATGCCGATGGTTCTACGCCGGTACTGGTGTGGATCTACGGTGGTGGCTTTGTTAATGGCGGCGCGTCTCCAGCGGTTTATGATGGCAGCGAATTTGCCAAAAACGGCGTTATTTTTGTGAGCTTCAACTATCGTCTGGGACGCTTTGGTTTCTTTGCCCATCCAGCGCTTACGGCAGAAGCCAAAGCCGCTGGCGATATGCTGGCTAACTACGCGTACATGGACCAAATCGCAGCGCTGAAATGGGTGAATGAGAATATTGCTGCCTTTGGTGGCGATGTGAATAACGTGACCATTATGGGCGAATCAGCCGGTGGTGGCTCGGTACATGCCATGATGCAAGCTGAGCAGGTCAGAGGGCTGTTTGATCGGGCGATTATCATGTCTGGCGGTGGCCGTTCACTGTTTGGTAATCGTAAGGTCAGCGAACCAACGCCGGGCTCTCTGGCGGGTGAGCAGTATGGCCTTAACTATGCCGAAAAGCATGGTATCACGGGCACAGATGCCGAAGCCCTAGCTGCTCTCAGGGAGTTAAGCCCGGAAGACATCGTTGATGGGTTTAATCTGGCCGCATTATTTAATCCCACACCAACAGACAAACCAACCTGGGCGGGTGGCCCGATGCAGGATGGTGAAATCATTACGGCAACTACCGAAGAAGCTCTTCGCGATGGCAACGTGGCGCAAGTGGATGTGATGGTAGGCGCAACCAGCATGGACATCGGCTTTAATATGTTTAAAGACAAAGCCGGTCTGTTTGCATCTTTCGGGCCCTATGCTGAACAAGCTCGTGAAGTTTACGATCCCGCCGGTGATGCACCGTTCCAGGCAGTAGGTTATTCAGTAGGGCAGGACCGTAGTATGCAGGAACCCGCCAGGTTCGTGGCAGAGCAGATGACCGAGCATGGTAAAAAGGCTTTCTATTACCGTTTTGGCACCGTAGCAGAGAGTAGCGATAGTCCGGGAGCCCCCCATGCTTCAGACATACCGTTTTTCTTTAACACCGTTGCAGCCAAGTATGGCGATGCCTTAACTGCACAGGATGCAGCGGCTGCTGAAACTATTCATCAGTACATTGTTAGTTTTGCCAAAGATGGCCAGCCGGTGAGCGACGGTGCAGTAGCCTGGCAGGCTTTCGACCCGGCACAAAGCAATATGCTTAACATGACCCGCAGTGGCCAAATGGAGCACGGTACCGACCCATGGAAAGCCCGGCTGGATGTGGTCAAAGCCGCGGTTGAGCAGAGCAATTAAATCAGCTAAACCATATTAACCACGCTTCTCCTGACCTATAATACGCCGGTCAGGAGAGGAGCGTGTTGTTTTGAATAAGTTTGATGTAGTGGTGATTGGGGCAGGTGCAGCCGGATTATTCTGTGCGGCCGAAGCCGGCAAGCGCGGTCGTAGTGTGACGGTGCTGGATCACGCAAAGAAAATCGGCCGTAAAATCCTCATGTCTGGCGGTGGCCGGTGCAATTTCACCAACATGTATGCCAGCCACGAAAACTTCCTGTGTAACAATCCACACTTTTGTAAATCAGCGCTTAGTCGCTATACCCAGTGGGATTTCATATCCCTGGTGGCCGAATACGGCATCGCCTATCACGAGAAAACCCTGGGGCAGCTATTTTGCGACGATTCTGCTGCTGATATTGTAAATTTACTGGTAAGTGAGTGCCGTAAAGCCAATGTGGAGATTACTACACGCTGCGAGATCCTCAGTGTGAGCAAAACCGATGAGGGCTTTGCTTTAAGCACGTCCATGGGCGACTACGAGTGTGAATCCCTGGTGGTTGCAACCGGCGGTCTGAGCCTGCCAAAACTCGGCGCCACACCGTTTGGCTATAAGCTGGCGGAGCAGTTTGGCCTCAAAGTGTTGCCAACCCGGGCAGGTCTAGTGCCTTTCACCCTGCATGAAAAAGACAAAACGATCCTGGCCGAGCTCAGCGGCGTGGCCATCGATACCTATGCCACCTGCAATGATACGACGTTCCGCGAAAATACCTTATTTACTCACCGGGGCTTAAGTGGCCCGGCCATGCTGCAGATATCAAGCTACTGGCAGCCAGGTGACACCTTGCACATTAATGCTTCACCCACTTTCGATGTCGCTGAAAGTTTGGCGGAGGCGCAGATAAAGAATCCTGATTCTTTAATAACAACCTGGTTATCAAAACACTTTCCTAAACGGGTAGCTGCAACCTTTTGCGAACTGAACCACTGGGAAAATAAACCCGTTAAACAGTTAAATAGCAAAGAAGCCGAAGCCATCGCCGGATTTTTTGAAGACTGGCAAATTCATCCCAATGGCACCGAGGGTTATCGTACTGCCGAAGTGACACTTGGCGGCGTAGATACCGACGAGTTGTCATCAAAGACCATGATGAGTAAGAAAGTAGAACAGTTATTCTTTATCGGTGAAGTTGTCGATGTCACCGGCTGGTTGGGTGGCTACAACTTCCAGTGGGCCTGGAGTAGCGGATGGGCCGCTGCGCAGTATGCCTGATGTGTGTAACCCTATAACCGCCGCGTAGTATCAGCCTTAGCTTAGCTACTTATTATCTACAACTTTTTACACTCTCATAATCAGACTGACTTTAACAATCCTACTGCAGCATTGCGGATATAATTCCTGTGAGACAATCTCACAGGAATTATATATTGGACTAACTAAGCCAGCCTTTACGAATTCGGGAATCGCGATAGCGCCAGACGCAGGCAGCAAAAATAACAAATGCAACATCGATAACCAGCGAATTCAATACCATCACATCAGGATAATGCACTACAGCGTGGGTAACGGGTAATATAACAAGCAGTATTGTTAGTATTTTCAATAAGCCCAGATGGGTTTTAACCAGCACTTTTTGCCGCAATGCGCCAACCAGTACAGCAGTTAATATTAGCCAAAATACGGGTTTAGTTGGCAATCCGAATAACAGCGAGGCAATTGCAGCAATAGCCATGGCAATAGGTGTCCCCCATACTGTGCCCATCCAAAGTTGATTCAAAATATCCTGTTTTTGCCGCTTTGCCAGCCACAGGTTTATCCCGGTCACAGAAATAATTGTCAGTGCAAAGCCCATTAATCCGAAAAATATTTTCATGGCTTCTGGCCCAAAGTGCCCAAAGTGGATGCGATACACCGAAAAAATTGCCTGCTGCCCGGCTTTGCCATCCGAATAACCCACTTTGTTGATGTAATTGCCATGGGAATCAAAGCGATACTGTTCAGCATAGATGAGCTTATCCATGTGTTGCGAACTGAGCAAAATGTACTGACTATCTCTGGTAGCATTCTCCAGCGTGACAAAAATCGGCTGGGTATTAGGTGCGATGCGGTCTAATTCGGTCAAAGCGCCCGCTATGTTCGCTATCTGAGGTTGCGCCTCTACCTGTATGGATGAGCCATAAATATCGGCAAACAAATCCATTTTATTACCGGCATACAGCGCGTCGGCGTAAAACGAGGTCAGGAACGACGCCAGGCCAAAATACACGCCGGTTAGTGCAATCATCAAGTGAAAGGGGAGTCCCCACACGCTCATTCGATTATGTAAATCACCCTGGGTTAGTTGTTCGTTATTGCCGGTACGTAAACGAAATGCGTCTTTAAAAATGCGTCTGTGGGCAATGATCCCGGAGATGATCAGTGCGCTTAGCATAGCGCCCAGCATACTCACTATCATCATCCCTGTGTCTTCAGGTAAATGCAGCGCAACATGCAAGTCTACAATCAAGTCGGTGATCGGCGTGCTGGAGGGTTCACTTAAAGACCCATCAGGCGCAATATTCCAAACCTCGCCGTCGGCACTGATGCGTGCGCGAGGCAGATCCTGAGTGGGTAAACGCACAACGATGTCGCCTTCCGCGCTGCCACCCTGCATGGATAAAAACTGCTCGTAGGCGGCCTGAATGGTGGCCGGCGAATAATCGAGGTTGTCTGCGACATGGGGTTGCTCCCAGCGCAGCAGTTCCTGCGAAAAAACAGAAAGCGCACCGGAAAAACACACCCAGTACATTAATACACTGACAGCCAGTCCCACCCATGCATGGCTTTTTAACGCATTTTTATTGGCGTTGGGAGAAATCGAAATCTTCATACTAAACACTGTAAATTAGCAAATAACTCAACACGCCAATGAGGCTGACAGATAAAACGGGCCGCCACTCTCTGTTGTCAGCACACAGCCAGTAAACAAAAGCGCCCCACAACACTGGCATGGTATAAATGCCCAGTGCAACCTGATTGACCTTATTCATGGGTAAGGCTGTGGTCCACACCACGGTAAGTAACATGGCACTGATAGCGCATAAAAAGAAAACGGCAGCCGCTTTCAGCAAGCGCAGGGTGATATTGTTGACCCCCGGCCATTGCAAACCCGGCTCAAAGGGCAATACCACCCGTTTAATATTTCTATCTATGCGCTGTCTGGCAACATAAATCCAGCTCCAAGCTTGCAGTGAAAACGCTACCACTGCGTAACAGGTACCTAATTCAGGGCCGTGCTCATAACACCACAACCAAAGGCTGACCAGCATCAAAACCACCGCTAACCCTTTCATTAACCGACCGGTTGCGGGCTGTTGAGTGCGCCAGGCTGTATAAAACATCCCCACCGCAAAAGCGCTGCCGGCAAAGGCAGCGAGAGATAACATCATGGTTTATCCATTAAAAGCTCACTGACGCCGATAGCTTAACCGTTCGCGGCTCACTCAGCACCAGATAATTAGAGCCAGGGTACCCGCCAACGGAAGCCCAGTAATTATTATCAAACACGTTATCGATACGCGCGCGTAGCGTGATGTCTGTTAGGCCAACCAGGAAACTGTATCGTGCACCAATATCAAACCGGTTAGACGCGTCTACTTCCAGGCTGTTGTCTGCACTGGCGTATTGCTCAGACGTATAGGCAGCGCGGGCGTCGAGGGTCAGACCAGGAAGGGCCACTACGTCCCATTCAAGGTTTACATTTAACTGCAGATCCGGCACGCCAATCGCTGTTTTTCCGTCTAACAGGCCGTCCTGGGTTTTGGTCATTTCGGCATCCAGCCAGGTAAAGCCACCTACAACGCGAAGGTTGTCGGCAGGCATGCCAAACACACTGAGTTCTACGCCTTGGTTTTGCTGTTCGCCGTCGGTTGAAAACACATTGTCTTTCACCACAGATGATTGCTTCGACGTGCTAAACACACTTAACGCACCACCATACTGGCCGGCATCGTATTTTACGCCCACTTCAATCTGCTCAGCGCTATAAGGGTCAAACACTTCACCGGCATTCTCGATGGGCTCACCGCCACTGCTGGCTGGCGCCACTTCACCTGGCAATAGCCCTTCAATATAGTTGGCGTAATAAGACAACTGCTCTGAGGATTTGTAGACCACACCCGCAACCGGTGTGAATTTCGACTCATCATAAGACGATAAGGCAGAGCCATCATCGTAATTGAAGGAACGGGTCTCGATATTTTGTAAACGACCACCCACGGTTACCAGTAATCTACCATCCAGTAACGACAACATATCGGCAATAGCCACACTCGACAGATCGGTTTCTTCAGTCACCAGCGGGTTGTTGAGTTCACCGCCAACAAAAAAATCTGCGGCAGGTATATCTGCCGGTTGCGGATCATAAATACTACCAGGAAACCCTGCGAAGCTGGAAAACGCATAGGCGTTTTCAGATGACAGTGAAAACACCGACGCCGACGTGATCAGAGTATGAGCCACATCGCCGGTGGCAAATTCTATATTCACGCCTACTTCACCAGAGCGAATACTGTCGTTACGAACGTTGTCGAAACGATAAGCACTGCTATCGCCGCTCACTTGCGCGGTAGGGTTTGCAAAAATGTTGTCTTCTTCACCCTCCCGGAATCCATATGCCGCCCAGGCGCTAATGGTATCGGTAAAGTCATATTCGCCGCGAACGGCACCAAAAAGCTGGCGTTCATTGGTATAAGTCCATGGCTGAGCAAAGTTGGTATCGCTTTGGGGCGCGTCTGGAATACCACCAGCGGGGGTGACCGCCGGGCGTGGCGCATCGACCTGGTGATCCTGAAAGCCTAAATCCAGCGACACCCTTACTTTTTCGCCTACGTGATCGATACCCACCGAGGCAACGCTCAAATCGCGGTCCTGATTCTCAACGCTGGTTTCGCCACCGCGTTGAACCAGATTAACACGTACACCAGTGCTGTTACCTTCTTCACCAAAGCGGCGGCTCACATCTACTGCGCCCAGTAAATGGCCTTGTGATTCATAGCCCAGTGTAAAGCGGTTAAGCGGCTCTTCGCCGGCCCGCTTAGGCACAATATTCACCGAACCGCCCAGACCACTGCCACCCGGAGCAGCACCATTTAGAAAGGCACTGGCACCACGAAACACTTCTACCCGCTCAAGGAGTTCTGCTGCCACATACTGGCGCGGTAAAATGCCGAATAAACCGTTGTAAGTCATATCGTCGGAATACACGGGCAAACCGCGCATAACGTACAGTTCCTGAAAGTTACCAAATCCTTTTGCAACGCGTACTACCGGGTCATTTTGCAGTACATCCGCGACACTGCGTGATTGCTGCTCGCGAATAATATCGGCAGTAAAGTTAATGCTGTTGAAGGGCGAATCCATCATATCCAGGTTACCCAGGATACCGGCACGGCCGCCGCGCGACACCTGGCCACCGGCAAAACTGTCGTTGAGTTTTACCTGAGAGCCACTGACGGTGATATGTTCAATATCGTCACCAGCCTCACTGTTTTGCTGTGACGTTTGAGCATAGGCGGCAGGGCTAATCATGGCTATACCGATCATCACCGTTAAGGCATTTTTACGAAAGTTCATTGATATTCCAAATTCGTTGCATTGCATGAAAACGCAAATGATAGTTATTAACATGTCGGTGGTCAATCAACTTAAGGTGGTTGCAGCACAGCTGTATTTTTAACACGCTGGCGGCAATTCAGGTGTAAATTATTAACGCTCTTGTTATCAGATAGTCGCCGCAGGGCTGTTGACAGGTATTAACTTGCGGAAACCCGATAATTCAGACGGTTGGGCTAACTAAGGGGATAGAGTCGGCCCCTGAAGTGCTTAGCAACAGTGCTGGTAAGATATTGCTGAATACCAGCCGCGGTGTCCGGGTCAGGGAGGTTTACTGCGTCAGATTTGAATCTGCCCATGCCCGCCAGAATGCAGTACCAGGACGGTGTTAAATACACTAATTGTTCGTCAATACTGTCCAGCGCTTCTTCAAACTCGCCCGGGCCGTCCCAGGCATTTACCAGCAAAGACAGGTTTGCCGGTACCCTGATATCATGGCGACAAGCCTGCCAGTATGGCGTGTCGGTGCGAGTATTCAGATAGTAGTGAGCCACGATGTAATCGCGGATACCGTCGAACATCCTTTTCATTTCTTTATTGTATTGGCTGCGGCTAATAGTCGTAACTGGCTCACCTAACCGGCTGGATAACTGATAAATACCGTATTGAACCAGCATCAGAGCAGTAGCCTCCAGTGGCTCGATGAACCCCTGGGCTAAGCCGATAGCAACACAATTGTTGTGCCAGTGTTTCTGCAAGCGGCCAACGGGCATAGTCAGGTGCCGGGCTGGTGTTTCATCGCTAACGTTGAGGTGCTGCCTTAACTCTGTTTCAGCTTCCTCCGGCGAACAAAACTGGCTGCTGTATACATAACCGTTACCGACTCTGCTGGTTAGCGGGATATTCCACATCCAGCCGGCGGTGCCGCCGCCAACAATAACGATAGATTCTGGCTGTTGAGTGCTATTGGTGATAAAGGCTACCGGCTGGTGGATTCGCGAACTATCAGTTCAGGCACAAAGATATCAGCGGTGATCGTGTGGTTTTCGGCTTTACGTTTACGGGCCTGTAACGAGCGGATTAACGAAGACGTAGCCCGCTGGGCAATTTGCGCCGTGGGCTGCGAGGCGGTGGTGAGTGGCGGAAACGTCTGGGTTGAAAACGGGCTGTTCTCAAACCCGGCAATGGCCAGCGCTTCAGGTACATCTACACCTTGCATGCGGGCACCGAACAGCGCACCCGCGGCGATTTCATCGTTACAGGCAAAGAGTGCAGTGGGCGGCTCAGGCAATGCCAGTAGCTGCTGAATACTTTGTACACCGGTACCAAATGAATAGGTGCCATCAATCACCAGCTCTGGATCTGCCTGAATACCATGGTCTGCCAGGGCCTGATAAAAGCCACGCTGACGTTCGGTGGTGGAATGGTGCTGCTTTTCACCGGCGATAAATGCAATACGCTGATGGCCCTGATCGAGCAGGTGACCGGTAATCTGGCGGGCAGCCTGGTAATCGTCTACCAGCACGCAGGGCTTGTCATCAGGCGCTTTATCACCCGAAAGTACCCGCACATACTGGATGCCCTTGTCATCCATGGCCTGTAATACATCGGGCATTTCAGACAATGGTGGAGACAGGATAAGGCCGGCCAGCCGAGCGCTGTTAACCATGTTAACCAACTCATCGATGATGTCAGGATTAGTTGCATCGCAGGGGTGGATTAGCAATTCATAGCCGTTGGCCCGGCACTCCTTAAGAATACCGTTTTGCATAGCCAGAATGTAGTAGGCATTGGGGTTGTCGTAGACGTAACCCAATACGTAATTATCGCGTCCGGCAAGATCCCGCGCTGCTTTGTTCGGCCGATAATCCAATGCGTCGATGGCTTGCTGCACTTTTGCCAGGGTGTCTGGTTTTACCGTGCCTTCGTTATTGATAACCCGGGAAACGGTTTTAATGGATACACCGGCGTATTCCGCAACACTTTTTATTGTGGCAGACATTATGCCTCCAGAATAATTTTTAAACAATTTTTTGCATATATTTATCAGTAGGTTACGTAATATTCACGCCGAATAGTAAATAAATATGTTTGCAAAGGTTAATTCCTTGTTGTAGCTTATCACTCAATGACAGCGTTGTCATTAACCAAATTCTGGCTAGTGAACGCGACTGTCATTTTATTTATGAGTAAAATGACAGCGTTGTCATTATGATGAGAACAAGGACTTGAGTGATGCAAAAACACAGAATAACTAAATTAACTCGTGGGCTTCGTCTGGCACTGGCAGTAGGTGCAGTGGCGGCAACTTCAACGCCGGCTGTCTTTGCACAGGAAGGCGCAGATAATACTGAAGTTATTGAAATCCGTGGTATTCGGGCAAGCCAAAAAGAAAACATTAACACCAAGCGCTTTTCCGACAGCGTGGTGGATGCCATTACCGCAGAGGATATTGGCAAGTTTCCGGATAAAAACGTGGCCGAATCGCTGTCACGTATTCCTGGGATCACCATCGACCGTGATTTCGGTGAAGGCCAGGGCGTGACCATCCGTGGTGTACAGCCCGATCAAAACCTGACATTGCTGAATGGCCAGGCAGTGGGTACTGCACAATGGTTTGTATTGTCTGATGCAACGCGTAACTTTAACTTTGAGATCCTGGCTTCAGAAATGGTTGCCGGTCTTGAGGTGTACAAATCGTCCCAGGCCGATTTAGATGAAGGCGCACTGGGCGGTACGGTAATTCTGCGTACTCGTAAACCGCTGGACCTTGATGCCAACACCTCGCAGGTATCAATTGAAGGCCAATATAGCGATAACGCGGAAACCACCGATCCATCGTTGTCTGGCTTATACAGCTGGAAAAATGATGACGGCACTTTTGGTTTACTGGTTTCAGCCAGCTTCCAGCAACGTACCGTGCAGCGCGAAACCAACGAAGATTTTGGCTGGTTTGGCCCCAGCATCCCGCGTATTGACCCGCGATCAGCGCAGCGTTGAATATATGCTCTTTCCCCGCTTACTGGCATTTGCAGAACGAGCCTGGCATCAGGCTGAGTGGGAAGGCAAACTGAGCCAGGCGGCGTTTTTGCCAGCGCTCAATCGCGATTTTTCCGAATTTACCCAGGTGGTGGCTAAGCGCCACTACTCTCGGCTGGTTAAAGCGGATATCAATGTCCGCATACCGCCACCGGGTTACCAAATCGACGCACACCACCAATTGGAACTGCGGGCCGCCATGCCTAATCTAAAATTGGAGTACAGCGCAGATGCCATGACCTGGCATACCTATACTGGTGCAGTGTCGGCAGACAATATCCATTTTGTGCGAGCGCGTTTAATTAACAGCCCTCACACCAGCCGAATTATTGCCGTGGAACCCTAATCAGCATGCTGACGACAGACCACAATTATATTTATATCGCTGCCCACAGGCGTAATTCCGACAGTTGGTGCCGGGGCAACTACTGCAAGTTGAGAACAATTAGCTATGAAAAGTAACACGTATTTTATTGGTGTTGATGGCGGGGGGAGCAGTTGCCGGGTTCGCCTGGAAGATCAGCACGGCAAGTTACTGGCGACGGCCAGCAGCGGACCGGCTAACATCATGCGCAATGCCGATGTGGCTGAAGCGTCTATTCGTCAGGCCTGTGCCCAGGCTATCGAACAGAGCGGGCTGGATATTGCCCTAGAACAGATAGTGTTGTGTGCGGGCCTTGCCGGTGCCAATATTGCCGGTGCCAGCCCTGCGCATACAGCCCGGAACAGGGCGCAATCTTATTGGCAAAACAAACAGTAACATCCGGAGAGGGATAATGACCAACAGTATTATGGCGCAGGAGGCCCGTCAGGCCGCCACAGTAATTGCCGATCAGCTTAAACACAACAAGCCCGTGTGCGATGCGCTTGCCGAAACTTTACGTATTCTGCAGCCGAGTATGATCATGATGGTAGCCCGGGGCTCTTCTGATCATGCAGGTGTGTTTGCCAAATATCTTTACGAAGTGGAACTGGGGATCCCGGTGTGCGCTGCGGCACCTTCGGTATCGGGAATTTTCAATAAACAGCTTAACCTGAAAAATGCGCTGGTGATTGTGATTTCACAGTCAGGACGAAGCCCGGATATTCTGCATCAGGCCAAATTTGCCAGGCAGGGCGGTGCTTACACGGTGGCACTGGTAAATGATGAGAGTTCACCGCTGGCGTCCATTTGTGATGCCGTGTTACCCATACGTGCTGGCAAAGAGCAGGCGGTGGCAGCTACCAAGAGTTATCTGGCCAGTTTATCGGCGCTGCTGCAGTTATGTGCCGTTTGGTCTGAGAACAAAGCCCTGGAAGCTTCGCTTGCCGATTTGCCAGCGGCCATGCAAGCCGTTTGCGAACAGCCCCCACAACTTAAAACCGAACATTTGCAGGGTGTTCAGAACTGCATAGTATTAGGGCGCGCCTTTGGTTACGCGATCTCAAGGGAAGTGGCGCTTAAACTCAAGGAAGTGCTGAGCATCCACGCTGAATCATTCAGCAGTGCAGAGTTTATTCACGGGCCGGTAACCCTGGCTGAAAAGCCATTGTTGATTGTCGATCTGGACATACCCGATGAGTCGCAGCCCTATCATCATACGATGTCAGACAATGTGCGTCAGCGGGGTGCTAACATGGTGAAAATGGACTGCGCCAACACGACCTTACACAAAAGAGTGGTACCCTTACTGCTGATGCAGCGTTTTTACCTGGATATTGAGCAGGTGGCGATGGAAATGGGCCTCGATCCTGATACGCCGCCGGGGCTGAACAAAGTAACGGAAACCCTATAAATGAAGATGTGTGTAAAGCGGGTGATCACCCCGAACGGTGTGCTGGAAAATACCAGCCTTACTATTGAAAATGGCGTTATTGTGGCAATTGAGCCGGCGGGCAGCGAGCCGGTGCAGGCAGGTACGCTGATCCCGGGCTACTTTGATACCCAGGTAAATGGCGGCGGAGGCGTGTTATTTAATCAGCAGCCAGACGCTGCCAGTCTTGATAAGTTGGCGCGGGCTCACCTGTGTTTCGGTACCACCTCAATGTTACCCACGTTAATCACCGATGGTGAGCCGGCTATGGCAAGAGCCGCAGATGCTATTGCCGAAGTGATAGCTGAGGACCACCCCACCATCGTAGGCGTGCACTTTGAAGGGCCGTTTCTTAACGTGGCCAAAAAAGGCGTTCACGAAGCGGGCTTTATTCGCCATCCCAAAGACAGTGAACTGGCTATTTTATCCCGCCAGGATCTGGGCCGGGTGTTGGTGACCGTGGCACCGGATAATGTGGACGTTGGATTTATTCGTGAACTGGTGGCCGCCGGTGTGGTAGTGGCGTTGGGGCACAGCAATGCTACCTACGAACAGGCCATGGCAGCCCTGCAAGCTGGTGCCAGCGGATTTACCCATTTGTACAATGCCATGTCGGCCTTACAATCCCGCGCGCCGGGTATGGTGGGAGCGGCGCTTAATCACAGCGATGCCTACTGCGGCCTGATTGTGGATCATCATCACGTACACCCGCAAAGCGCTGCGCTGGCAATAAAAACTAAAACCGCACAGCGCACCATGCTGGTGACCGATGCCATGGCCCATGTGGGCACAGACTTAACGGAACTGGCCTTTTTTAATACCGTTATCGAGCGTCATGGCGATAAGCTGGTTACGCCGGAAGGGACGCTGGCTGGTTCTTGTCTGGATATGCATACCGCGTTACTAAACTGTCACCGCGACCTGGGCTTTACGCTACCAGAGGTAAGTACTATGGCCAGCCATACGCCCGCCTGCTTTATGGGCAAGGAGGAACACCTTGGCAGTATTGCAGTAGGGCAGACGGCCAATTTAATATTGCTTGACGATGCACTTAACATTGAGACCATTTGGTTACGCGGTAACGCCGTTGCTAACGGAGAGATAACCCTATGAATACGCAATCTGTTGCCCAACCGGGTAGCCGCAGTCTGATGCCGGTGCTAACTATTGGTTTGTTATTTTTTATCTTTGGTTTTGTCACCTGGCTTAACGGCGCCCTGATCCCCTTTTTGCAAATGGTGTGCGAGCTCAGTGAACTGGAAGCGCTGTTTATCGCCTTCTGTTTTTATGTCGCCTACGTGGTGATGGCACTGCCAATGGCCAAAATCCTTGAGCGTACCGGCTATAAAAAAGGTATGTCGCTGGGCCTGGCGATGATTGCCGGCGGCTGTCTGCTGTTTGTACCGGCCGCGTTGAGCAAAACGTTTATTATCTTCTTACTTGCCCAGTTTGTGGTGGGATCCGGCCTGACCATTCTGCAAACCGCTTCCAATCCGTTTATTGTGCACCTTGGCTCGCCAGACAGTGCCGCGGCCCGTATCGCCTTTATGGGCTTGCTGAATAAATTTGCCGGCGTATTAGCACCGCTGATTTTTACGGCGCTGGTGCTAGGTGATTTCGGCCATGTTAACCAGGTATCTCTGGCACAGATGAGCGAAACCGAGCGCAATATCCAACTTAACGAGATGTCTTTTAAACTTATTCAGCCTTACATCGGTATGGCGATTGCGCTGGGTCTGCTAGCGTTGGGGTTAATGAAAGTTAACCTGCCGGATATTCGCTTTGAGGATGAAAATACCGCTACCGAAGTCTCCGGTTCGGTGATGCAGTTTCCACATCTGGTGCTTGGCGCGGTAGCCCTGTTTTGTTACGTGGGAGTGGAAGTTATTGCCGGTGACACCATTGGCCTGTACGGCTCTTCACTGGGTGTTGCCAATGCTACCTCACTCACCTCGTTTACCATGACCGCTATGGTGCTGGGCTATCTGCTTGGCTTGGTGTGTATTCCCCGGGTTATTTCACAGGCTGCTGCATTAAAGGCATCCGCTGGATTAGGTCTGGTACTGACGGCAGCGATTTTGCTGGGCTCGGACGATTCAACATTGCTGTCTTCCCTGTTCTGGGGCTGGATGGGCCTGCCCGAAGTACCAGATACCATCGCCATGATTGCGCTGTTAGGGTTAGCCAATGCAATGGTTTGGCCAACGATCTGGCCTTTGGCGCTGGCCGGTTTGGGTAAATTTACCCCGCAAGGCTCGGCAATTCTGATTATGGGCATTGCCGGTGGTGCAATTTTACCACTGGCCTATGGCGGCCTTGCCGATGTGCTCTCTTCACAGCTGGCCTATGCCATTATGATCCCGTGTTATTTGTTTATTGGCTACTACGCCATCTTTGGTCATAAAAAAGCAAGCTGGTAAAAATCAGTAACAGCGTGAACGCTGTGCGTAATTGATGTGTGACCTCTTGCCCCGCTAGCGGGGCTTTTTTGCTGATATCAGCCGTCTGCCATCCCACTGGCATAGGATACAACCTGATTGCGCCCGGCGTTTTTGGCTTTGTAGAGCGCTTTATCGGCGCGACTAACCAGCCCGTCATCAGAAATATTGGCGCTAATGGTTGCTACCCCAATGCTGCAGGTAATAGTAATATTATTGGTGAGCGTCATCGCTTCAACAGCCAGACGGATCCGATTGGCCAGCTCATGTGCTTGTTCACCCGGCGTTTCCGGCAATATAACTAAAAATTCCTCGCCGCCATAACGACCAACCGAGTCGGGTTGTCTGATATTGCTGGCAATACACATGGCCAGATCATGGAGTACTTTATCGCCGGTTTGGTGGCCATGGTTATCGTTGATGTCTTTGAAATGATCTACATCGATCATCAGGATGGAAAACGCTCGGTGGTAACGCTGATATGCCAGGTAACAGCGACTAAGCCGGTCCATAATGGCGAAGCGACTGGCAATGCCGGTAACAGTATCGGTATTGGCCTGACGCTCGAGTTCCTGTGTACGCTGTTTAACTTTTTCTTCCAGCGACTTGTTGGTTTCTTCGAGTTCCGTTCTGAGCCTTTCGAGCTCGGCATTACGTTGCTTTAGCATATCAATACTGGGGATGCTGATGAGTGTGGGCATTAAGCGCCATAAACACACCGCAGTCACAATGGATATAACCCCGGTAGAGAACTTAATAACGCCTTCTATAAAATAGTAGCCATGCCATATGTTAATGAGCCCGGCCAGGTGTGAAGCACCGCAAAAGGCAATAAATCCGCCAAACAACATGGCAATGCCATTAAAGTTGAGATCTTTGCGCTTGTGCAAGAAATAGAATATCCCAAAAGGGATAAGTGAGTAAGCCATGACCGTTAACAGGTCGCCGCCGAGATGTAAAAACAACAGATCCCAACGCCACAACAGGCAGTGCCCATGTGGCATCAGGCTTCCATCAAATATTCGGTCCAGCATGCCGTCTCCATTGTAGCAGCATTAATGACGTGGGTATTTGAATCCCAAGGCGTCACTACTTAAAGTCTTCACTTCATTGAGCTTAATGCTAAATTGCGATAACAGCCAAAATTTAGGGCATTATTTTAGTTGTTCAGGTAAATAACGCGGCCACCTCGTGCCAGCGCGACTCGTTTTCTGCTACCAGTAATTTACCCGCTACCTGGGAGTGTAATCGGAACCATCGAGCATACGGGCGACCGCCCCTGCTTCCTTACTGATCAATAACCCGGCACCGTGATCCCACAGATTAAGCGTTCCCTGAAAAATAATAAAGGCCGTGGCACCGGTATTAAGCAGACGATATTCGGCTGCGGCACAGCGATAGTCCATGACTCTGCCCATCTGCATTACTGCCTGCAGAGCTCGGGGTCGGTCGGCGCCTTTTGACACGCCAAATGAAAAGCAGCCCATGGTTTCGCTGAGGGGCAGTGAGGATTGTTTGCCCGCTTTCAATGGACGGTCCAGCCCATCAACACGGTCAAACGCGCCCTGACCTTTAATGGCCCATAGGTAATCACCGCTGACGGGTTCAAAAATGATCCCGGCGACAACTTCACCATAGCTGGCGACACTCAGCATCACGCCAAAATTCACCGAGCCATTGGCGTAATGCCAGGTGCCATCAATGGGATCTAACACAAAGCTGAGCGCTGCATTGTTGAATTGAGACAACGCTGTTGGGTCCTGGTAAACACTCTCCTCACCAATCAACAGGGCATCCGGATACAAGGCGCGGAGTTTGTTCAGAATAAAGGTTTCGGCGGCCTGATCGGCAACCGTTACCAAATCGTGATGATTCTGCTTCTCTTCAACCTGCTCACTGACAAGCTTTCTGAATCTCGGCATAATTTCGGTATCTGCAGCCTGACGGCAAATATCGGCTAATTGATGAAGTTGTTCGCTGTTCAACATTGTCGTCCTGTTGTGATGGGTTACTCTGCTTATACTGACATCTTTAGCTTTGTGTGCCAGTGATCTTTTTATAATAGTGGTTTGCCGGTGCGGTACGTGGCTTATAACCGCCGCAATAACCCACCGCAGAACGTGATTAAAATAACCTGTGGACTGATCTACAATGCCAGACCCGTTATCGGTCCCGTCAACACGGTTCACTTTTTTCAGTAGAGTGCTAATGCTTAATAAATTATTGTTATTACCCGTAAAGGGCCTGGTTACTATTTTGCCCTTCGCCATTACTATTTACTTTTTGGTATGGCTGGTCAGCTCCACCGAGGCGTTATTATCGCCACTTATTCCTGCGCAATATTACTTTCCCGGCCTTGGGGTAGTGACGGTTATCCTGGCGCTTACAGCCATCGGCATTTTGATTAATGCGTATTTATTCAATTGGGTTATTTTGCTCGGTGAACGTCTTTTTGCCCGTGTGCCGGTGGTGAAAACCTTATTCGGCGCCGTGCAGGATGCGGTAGAACTGTTTGAGGTGAAAAAAGAAAAGGAAGCCAAAAAGGCCGTTGCCGTTGAGCTGGATAATGGCATTAAACTGGTGGGGTTTATGACCAGTGAAAAAGTCGCCAACAAGCTGTTTCCCGGCGAAGATAAAGTGGCCGTGTATCTGCCGTTAAGCTACCAGATTGGGGGTTATACCATTTACCTTGAGCGAGACAGAATAACGCCGCTGGATATCGATGTTGAAACGGCCATGCGGATAGCGGTGACCGGCGGTAACTCGATTGAGAAAGACGCTAAATAGACGTTAGCTAAGTGTCTGTTCAGCAAAGATATCGGAGCGTTTAATTATGAAGAAAACTATCAAAAAGCTCGATAATAACGTGGTCAAAGCGCTCACTCTGGCCTGTGAAACCGCTAAAGACTGGGAAATCGGTTTTCAGTGGCTCACTCATACTGCCCGTTATGAGCAGTTTCCGGGGAGCCTGATGGTCACCTGCGTATTTGAACACGACGAAGACGTAAGGCGGCTCACTATTGAAGAAAACGATACAAAGCTTCGCCAGTTGATTCAGCAGCATCTGTTAAAAGTAGGGATAAAGGTAAAGGATATCCGTCGTCATGTGTGCTTCGACAGTGAAGAAAGCTGTGAGCGTGAGCACAGTGGTGACTGGCAGAAAAGGTTAATTCATTGCTAATTAAAGAGCACTTTGAAGTGTTTCGCAATAAACACTATTCCTCACTATTATAGTTTTCTCGCCATATGTCGGGGTGCCGACAGCACCCAGGGGGAACAGTGAGGTTCCCCCTGGACCCCCCTCAGTTCTATGTGGCGAAACAGCATGCTGGCCAACAAAAAGGGTGAACCTAACGAGGCAGAGCGGGCGTCCTGCCCGCCTGCCCTGGCTCGTCGTCCGTGACGAGCCTACGCTTTCCCTAAACTTTTTGTCGGCCAACAATTCGCCACAACAGAACCACAAAAAAAGCAGGAAGTTTTAACCTTCAAAAGTAAAAACAGTGCCCTCGGCATCCGACAAAAAGCGGAGAGTTCAATCACAATTAATTTCTCCATAACAGAACCACAAAAAAAGCAGGAAGTTTTTACCTTCAACAGTAAAAACAGTGCTGCCGGCACCCCGACAAAAAGCGGAGACTCCAATCACCATTAATTTCGCCATAACAGAACCACAAAAAAAGCAGGAAGTTTTTACCTTCAACAGTAAAAACAGTGCCCTCGGTACCCCGACAAAAAGCGGAGATTTCAATCACCATTAATTTCGCCACAAAAGAACCACAAAAAAGCAGGAAGTTTTAACCTTCCAAAGTAAAGACAGTGCCCTCGGCATCCGACAAAAAGCGGAGACTCCAATCACCATTAATTTCACCATTACTGTCACACCTTATCGGGTTACTTTTTCTAATTAGTCATTCATATTTGGTACTAAATAAGGAAATTACTATGATTAACGCAATTCACAATAAACCTGCTTTCTTTAAAAAATATGCACCGGCTTTTATTGCAGGGAGTAGTGCCTTTGTTGCGGTAATGGCCGGTAATCCGGCCTTTGCGCAAAGCATTAAACTGATGATCTTTGGCTGATGGACAAAGGCTAAGCACCTGTCTTATTCGGGGCAGGTGCTTGCTCTTTCCTTGCGGTCACCACTGTCCGTCTACGTTATAAAGGTGCAGAGTAATCAACACATTTCCTGCTAAATAGCGTAACCTATAGGCCCTCTTATTTTGTTTAGAAATTAGCTTGTGGCCTGGATCTTTTTCACCCTGATGGCGGTGTTCTTTCAAACTTTTCGCAATGCCATCCAGAGTAAACTCAGTAGTACCGTGCCTACTGCCGGGGTCACCCTGTCACGCTTTCTTTTCGCGCCACCGATTGCCGCCGCGTACGTGTGTATTGTGTCTATTGAAGAGGGTATCGGCGTGCCGGAGTTTACGCCTCGTTTTTGGCTGTTTATCGTTTTAGGCGCACTGCTGCAGATTGCTGCCACCTCACTGATGGTGGTGTTATTCAAACAGAAGAACTTTGCCGTGGGGGCGGGGCTGGCCAAAAGTGAAGCGCTGGTGGCCGGTGTGGTGGGTATGTTGTTTTTTGGCAGCGAACTCAGCCTGTTAGGTTGGCTGGGTATTCTGATTGGTGCGGTGGCGGTATTTGTGCTGAGTGGCTGGCGCCGGGGTGGCGACTTATCGGCGAAAACCGTGGCTATCGGACTGGCCTGTGGAAGCTGTTTTGCGCTGACTTCCCTGTATGCACGCGAGGCGAGTCATGCGTTGGGACTGCCCTACGTGCAGGCTGCGGGGTGGGTGTTGTTTTGGGTTCTGTCGCTGCAAACGGTGTTGCTGTGTACATTTATTACCGCCAGGCAACCCGAAACGTTTAAAAAGCTGGCGGCCCGGCCGGGGCTGGTTATCGCTGCCAGCGTCACCAGTTGTATTGGCTCCATCGGTTGGTTTACCGCAATGGCGATGCAGCATGTTGCTTACGTAAAAACCCTCGGCCAGCTGGAAGTGCTCACTACCATGCTTATTACCATTGTATGGTTTAAACAGCCCGTGCGACGTCATGAATTTGTCGGGCTGGTACTTATCGGCCTGGCGGCCATACTGGTTATGTGGACCTGATCTCGCAATTCCGCCTGGTCCGCGCTAGGCTAAGAATATTATGAGCGATAAAGGAAAAGCGTTGCCCGACTATACCGACCCGGTGCTGCTTGAAGCATTAACCGAATTGAAAGCAGTGTTTAATGAAGGGATTTCTGAATACCAGTTGATTAAACAGCTGCAACAGCCGCCCTGGCTGTTGTTTGATGGGGTAGAGCTGAGCGAGCCGCTGGCGATGTTTCGCTGTCATTTTGTGCTGTTTAATGCCCTGTATTCGTTAAGCGAGGCGTGGCGGCAGCAAGGGTTGGGCGAGCTGGATATTCATACTCTTAACATCAGATTGAAACCGGCAACGGCCTATACGGCAGGGGTGACCGGGCACGACGGTCTCAAGGCTTACTACCTTAACTGGGATAACTTTACCGATACCAACGGAGCCGACGTGGAGGCCTTGCTGGATGATTTCTGGCAGCGCATGGCTGGCCGCGATCTGCCGCCCGGCGATGTCGCCAAAGCAAGGCTGACGCTTGAGCTGGATACCGATGGTGAGCTCACCCCTGCAGAGCTAAAAAAACAGTACCGTAAATTACTTCAGCAGCATCATCCCGATAAGGGAGGCAGTACGGCCAAAGCCCAGGAAATTAGCCAGGCTTATCGTATTTTATGCGGTCAGCATAATTAGCTGACCAGCTGCGTGTATTGCTGGGCGTCTTCCCGCTTGTCAATTTTATGCTGATCTTCAGAGCGGCCCTCGCGCCAGTAGCTGGTGACATACACCTGCGTGCGCGGAACGTTAAATTCCACGTCCAGTGTACTGCGAATTGCGCGCATTGAGGAAAACTCACAAGCCGCCCAGACTGCCGGCTCACCTTGCAGCCATTCGATATCCAGCAGGCTTTTGGCCAGACCGGCGCTGCCAGCCTGCACTAGCCAGATAACTTCGATACCAGCGGGCGCTTGCAGCGGCTGCTTGTCTGCTTCACTCACGATACTGATAATGGCATAGCCGCGGGTTTGCTCAGGCAAGGCTTCTAACTGTGCGCTGATAGCTGGCAGCGCAGTCATGTCACCCAGCAGAATCACCCAGTCGTGTTCAGGCGCCAGGCCCTTGGAAGTGCCCGGGCCTGCCACCATAATGGTGTCGCCGGGCTGGGCTGATTGTGCCCAGTGAGAGGCAGGGCCGGCCTCAACGCCCTCGCCGTGGAGCATAAAGTCAACGGTCAGGGTATTCGCAGCTTTGTTCAGCGCACGTACGGTATAAGTACGCATCAGGATTTTCTGGCCCTCTTGCGGCGCGGTAGGTTGTGGTTCACCAAACTGGTTAAATAACAATTTGATGTAGCTGCCAGCGGGAGCATCCGGAAAAGACGCTAAGTCGTCACCGCTAAGGACCAGTCGTTGTAAATTGGGGGTCAGGCGTTCTGTGCTCAGTACCTGTAATTGGTAGTATTGCCGTTTTTTCATAGTCACTCCTTATAATGGGTCGAAAACCTTTCCTAATCGTCCGTGTAAAGAGGAGAGGAGTTGGCAGGTGCAAACCGAGAGACCGGCTTGCTCGGATTTAATCATACCTGTTTGTAACGCTGCTCAGAGTGCGTCGGACGCAGCGATCAGGTTATCTGTCGATAATTATAAATAGGAATCATTTGCAATTAAAATTATCTAATCGAACGGGTTAATTGGTAAAATAGAATGGCGAGGCTATTTATAAATGGCGATAGCGGGCGAGGAGTTGCTCCATTACTTCGCGGCGTTGCTGGGGCTCATCGTCCATTACGCCGTAAATTCGCAAGCCATTATCAACTCGCTGAACGCCCATTGCATAGCAGTGGCCGCCGGTGCGTGGCAGCCATAAACGCTCGTCGCACATGACGTCTTTAATAAAGGTATTCTGTTGGTCTGCCGACATGCCGGTCAGGGAATAATGCAGGATCCAATCCTGTAAGTCGCAGGCAAAGTGAACGTTATCGCCCAGCTTTGAGGCTAACGGAGCAAGACGGTTTGGCAGTTCTGCCGGTACCTGGGAGGCGTGATTTTCCAGCGTATCCGTTACCAGCGGGCAGGATACTTCGGCATCGGCTTTGCGCTCCATTATGCGGATCACCGGCTTTTTGAGCGGGCGTGCGCCCGTTATTACCGGTGTTAAGGTGAGCGCCTGAGAAAGCGCTACGACCTTGCGGTTAAGCGGCAGTTGCCCGTGATACCACGCCAACAGGGCGTTGATGGTTTCAGGGTATTTCGATTCAAAGAAAATATGCTGCTTGGGCACAATATGCAGATGACGGACTTCGTCTACCAGCGCCTGTTGTGCTGCTATAAGCTGGCCGGGGCGGCCAATCAGCCGCAGGGCAAACTTTTTAACGTGGTTGGCCGAGTCTTCTACAAAGACCCGCATGTTGTAGGGTTTCATTGCCTCTTTTAAGCGGGCCTGGGCCGAGAGCAGGCCGTCGATATAGCACTCAGGCAGCCACCAACTGAAAATATAATCATCCTGCAGCGTATCGCTGAAAAAGCGGTGCTCCTTAGGAACATAAGTATTACCAGTAGGTTTACTTTTCGCCGTACACAGCAGGGGGAGCTCGTCGGCTTCAACGCCTGCCAGTAGCAGCGTGATGTGTTCTGGTTGATAATACTGTGACTTGTATGCTGCCACGTCTTCAACGCAAATCCCGGCCAGGGTATCGCAATAACCACCCCAGTGATGATAGCAATCCGGCGAGCGGTCGCCGCGCCAGATACTCATTTGTGCCTGATAATCGGGAGTTGCCTCGTACATAGCCAGCTCACGGGCAATGACACCATCTCGTTCGCGTTTAATGTCGTCGGCGGGGTACTCAAGTTGCTGTATGCCCGCGTAAAGGTAGCCCACAATCTTCAGCAACACCGATTTGCTTGGCGAAACCGCATAAAAATAACTAAAGCCGTTGTGACTGGAAGCATTTATTTTTACCGGCAACACGCTATTAGCGGCAAACAGGGTGTGACGCTGTTGGTAACGGTCGGAGTAACGGAACACCAAATGTTCAACCAGATGAGCGATGCCTGAACTGTCTACCGCCGGGGTAGGCACTACAAAGGCAGCACCGTACTCCTGCGCAGGTTGCTTGAAGCTGACAACGTTGAGGCCGTTACTCAGGCGTGTCTGGTTACCCATGGTTGATTCAGATTTCCGTAATTGGGATCTTTACTTTGGGGTCACGATACACTAATTCGCGCTCAGGCGTTTGAGATTTTGCCACGGCTTCGGCCATTAAATGGTGATCCGGTGATTTAGAACAGACCGGATCGGTTTTGTACATATCGCCGGTTAACATATAAGCCTGACAGCGACAGCCGCCAAAATCGAGGTCTTTTTCGTCGCAGGTTTTACACGGCCCCTGCATCCAGTCATTGCCTCTGAAGTGATTAAAGGCAAAATCGTCAAACCAGATACCCCGCACCGACTTTTCTTTTACATTAGGGAAAGTCAGCGGCAGAATTTTAGCGCTGTGACACGGTAATGCGCTGCCATCCGGCGCGACAGTAAGGAAAGTAGTGCCCCAGCCATTCATACAGGCCTTGGGACGTTCTTCGTAATAGTCAGGCGTGACAAAAATAAAGTGAGGTCCTTTGCCATCCTGCTTATCGCGAAAGGCATTCACTTTAGCTTCGGCTTCAATAAGCTGGGCCTGACTGGGTAACAGATGGTCGCGGTTCAGGTACGCCCAGCCGTAGTACTGCACCGTCGCCAGTTCCACGTAATCGCCATCCAGTTCGCAGCACAGCGCCATGACTTCTTCAATCTGATGAATGTTCTGCGCGGTCAGGCAGAAGTTCAGGACCATGGGATACTCGTACTGCTTAACCAGTTTCGCCACTTTGAGTTTTTGTTCAAAGGAGTGGCGCCTGTTACCAATTAAATCATTGGCGTCGGCATTAGCGGCCTGAAAGCTTAACTGAATATGGTCAAGCCCAGCCTCACGCAGCGCTGCGATGCGTTTTTCGGTTAAGCCTATGCCGGAGGTAATCAGATTGGTGTAATAGCCCAGTCCACTGGCGTGGGCCACCAGTTGTTCCAAATCTTTACGCAGGAGCGGCTCACCGCCGGAGAAACCCAACTGCACAGCGCCCATTTCACGGGCATCGCTGAGTACTTTTAACCAGGTGTCGGTATCACACTCCTGCTCTCTGGACCCCAGATTGACCGGGTTTGAGCAATAGGGGCAGTGTAACGGGCACTCATAGGTCAGCTCTGCCAGTAACCATAACGGCGGGCCGGGCTGATGTGGAGCGCCAGAGCCATTCTCAGACATAGTTTATCCAACGTTTTTGTTCGGCATGCTCAAAAAAAGCCAGTACATCTTCTTCGATACCTTCGGCATCGGGATATTCGGCTTGCAGTGCGGCAACGATATCGCCAACGGATTTCGTGCCATCTACCTGTAACAGAATAGCAGATGCGCTGCCGTTGAGTTTTATCATGCCTTCCGGAAACAGCAGAACGTAGCAGTCCTGGGCTTTTTCAAACTGAAACTTAAATAAACGGTTCAGTTTGGGTACTTTGCTGGCTAATTCACTCACTTACATCAACCCCTTATGGCAGATACTCTGGTCGGCAACGCCGTGGAACGGGCGACGCTCAAACTCATAGGCCAGACTAATGGCATCGGCCAGTGACCACAACACATCCAGCTTAAATTGCAGGATGTTGAGCGCTTTTTCCTGTAGCTTACGGGTAGTAAAGTGATCCAGGGTTATTTGTAAGCCATGTTCAACATCGCGACGGGCCTGGCTCAGGCGCATCTGAAAATATTTAAACCCTTCTGCATCTATCCACGGATAGTGTTCCGGCCAGGTGTCCAGTCGGCTCTGATGAATTTCCGGGGCAAACATTTCGGTAAGAGAAGAACAGGCGGCTTCTTCCCAGGTCGCGCGGCGGGCAAAGTTCACATAAGCGCCCACTGCAAACTTAACCCCTGGTAAAAGCAGCTTTTCGTCAAGAATGTCCTGGCGGTCAAGGCCCACAGCTTCGCCTAAGCGCAGCCAGGCTTCGATGCCACCTAAGCGCGGATCACCCTCTTCGCCATCGTGATCAAGAATACGTTGTATCCACTTGCGGCGGGTTTGCATATCCGGGCAGTTAGCCAGAATGGCGGCGTCTTTTACCGGGATACATTGCTGATAAAAGAAACGGTTGGCCACCCAGCCCTGAATTTGTTCTTTGCTACATTTACCCTGATTCATGGCCTTATGAAAAGGGTGATGAATATGGTAATACTGGCCTTTGTCACGCAGCCTTTGTTCGAATTCTTCTCTGCTCCAGGGGCGTTTTTCGCTCATGGGATACCTCTTTTATAGGGTGATTTGCATACCGTCGTATGCCAGTTCTATATCGTTATCAGTTAAATACTGATGTGCCTCGGAATCTTCGTTCAGAACCGGATTGGTATTATTGATATGAATCAGCACTTTGCGATCGATGTTAAAGCGATTCAGCAGGCTGACGGTACCGTCGGGTCCGTTTACCGGCATGTGGCCCATCTGACTGCCCAAACGATTGCTAAAGCCTTTCTGAATCATTTCGTCATCGAGCCATAAGGTGCCGTCAAACAACACGCAGGACGCCTGGTCAAGCATGGACTCCACGAGCGGACTGGCTTGCACACAGCCTGGCGCATAAAACAGGCTTTTGCCGCTGGCGGTATCGGTGATTTGTAAACCAATATTATTGCCCGGCACCACCTTATCCCGATAGCTGGAATAGGGCGGTGCGTTAGACTCCAGTACAACCGGATTAAATACCAGACCCTCTGCACCCTGCGGGGTGAAAGACGCTGTATAATCGGTATCAATACTATGCCGCTGTAACCCGCCATGCCAGTGTTTGAGCATGGTGAACAACGGGAAAGCAGTGGTTAAATCTTCGTGTACAACATCAGTACAGTAAACCGGTAACGGTAAGCCTTCGCGCAGTGTCAGCAGGCCGGTGGTGTGGTCTATCTGACTGTCGGTTAAAATAATAGAACGAATGCTGGTACCGCGTTGCTGCTGTTTATCTGCCGGCCAGAGTTCAGGCGTATGATTAATTTGTTGGCGTAAATCCGGAGAGGCGTTGATTAACACCCAGTCAGTGCCGTTGGCGCTGACAGCGATACTAGATTGCGTGCGGGGAGAGGCTTTAATGGAGCCATCGCGAACGCCACGGCAGTTATCACAGTGGCAATTCCACTGCGGAAAGCCACCACCGGCTCCCGCGCCCAGGATCAGAATCTTCATGTAATGAGCCCTGATTGGTTACCAAACCGCTAAACGGTTGCGGTAATGTTTGATTAAAAAGCGTTACCAATAAAAAAGGCTGCACCACTACTAAGCGAAAGCGCAACCTTTTATAGGTCTTGTTGAGATGACGTCTCCGGAAAACTCCCTCCGGGCATGAAGCTCTTATCTGTTGCTGATGTACAGAGTAACTTCAAAGCCTAAACGCATTTCAGTGTATTGAGGTTTAGTCCACATAACGGGCTCCTTATTAACTTCGTTTTAACACTTTTGTGATTGTAGGACTCGCCTCACGAAAAAAAAATCCTACTTTGGAACTACTTTTTATAATCCCTTTAGGGTAAAAATCCACAATCGTCCGTATTTATAGACCATTGCGGCGCGCTTAAGTTGCTATAATTTCGTAAAAATTGTAACAACAGCGGCAGAGGCCTGCCGGTAGCGCTATTGCCTGTACCATACTGAAAGCTGGTACCGGCTATATCAAGGTGAGCCCAGGGCGTATTACCGGCAAAACGGGCTAAATAGCATCCGGCGGTGATCATGCCTGGCGATTGACTGCCTGCATTTCGCATATCTGCAAAAGGGGAGTCCAGCGCATCCTGGTAATCCGGCCATACCGGCATGGTCCAGGCGCGGTCGCCACTTTCATCACCGGCCTGCTGCAGTGCCTGGTTGAGTTGCGGTGAGTTGCCCATTAAGCCACTGGCATGACTACCAAGGCTGACAATCTGTGCGCCGGTCAGGGTGGCCACGTCAATAATCAGCGCTGGCTGGTGTTGTTTGGCGTAAGTAATGGCATCGCAAAGTACCAGTCTGCCTTCGGCATCGGTACTGATAATTTCCACCGTTTGCCCTGACATGGTGGTGAGAATGTCCCCTGGCCTGAAAGCATCGCCATCGGGCATGTTCTCGGCGGTCGCAATTACTCCGGTAACATTTACCGGTAATTTGAGCTCAGCCACGGCGGCCATCAGGCCTATTACCGACGCGCCGCCGCACATATCGTAAATCATGCTTTGCATGCCCGGCGGCTTTTTAAGGGTGATCCCACCACTGTCAAAAGTAATGCCTTTGCCGATGACCCAGATTGCCGGCTCCTCAGGCTCTGCGCCTACATAGCGAATTACCGGCATACAACCTGGATGCACCGAGCCTCTGCCAACGGCCAGATAGGCGCCCATTCCCAGTTCAGTGAGTTGTGCTTCATCCAGAACGTCGGTTGATATGGTCGCAAACTGTTCGTCAAGCGCCAGAGCACATTCAGCAAAATAGCCGGGGGTACACAGGTTGCCCGGCATGTTGGCAAGATCGCGTGTCCGGCTCATACCGTTATGTAAAGCCCGGGCATAATCCAATGACTCATCTAAGCTGTCGTCGCTGACCAGTAACGTTACGCTAATTTCTTCACGCCGGGATGTTTTGGTTTTGTAATCGCTAAACTTATAGGAGGCATGAAAAAGGGCCTGGATGAGAAGTTCGCCACCCTGTAACCACGGGGGCATAATAATCTCAGCTTTCGCCTTGTTCAGTTGTTCTAGTACGTCGCTAACCACATTACTGATACGCTTGGCATCAGCCTTTACAATATCCATGTTAGTGTCGACTAACAAAATGCGTGAAGCTTTAAATTCTGGTGGATTTATGCACAGTAAGTATTTACTTTCTGAATGCCAGTCACCCATTTTTTTATAATGTTCTATGAGGGTTTCGAGGCAGGCCGGATACGCCTGGGAAGGAAAGCCGGTCTGTCCGGCTGGCACCAGAATAACCAGCAATTCTGCACTGTGGTTATCAACGGCTGCCATATTCAGATGTTGCGTTTGCATTATCACAGCAACGACTCCTGTGCTATCTGTACGCGGGTAAGTGTGCCATCAGTGTAACGGCTAAGTGCTGCTTTCGCTAACCGGATGTAACGGCGTGGGTTTGCTTTTCACTCTTCTTCTGATTGTAGCGATAAGCAAACAGGCGCTGATAAGGCCGATGCCAAACCAGCCTGTAAGGGAGAGCTTTTCACCTACTATTGTGACTGCCAGCAAGGCTGCTACAACTGGTTCCAGCAGTGTGATAGTGGTGGCCAGACTTGCGCGCACAACCGTCAGGCCTCTGCCGAATAACAGATAGGCTAAAAACATAGGAACCACGGCCAAATATAACCCCACCGAAAAATTATTTACTGACGCGAGTAGCGGTGCGCCGGTGACGAACAATACGGGCATTAACAGCAGGGCGCCCAGACCAAACATACTGCCCATAGCAGCCCGGGATGCTATGCCGCGGTCAATCAGGCGCCGAGCTATCCAGGAATACATGGCATAAGTAAAAGCGGCGACTAAACCAAGCAGGATCCCGACGTTGTTATGCCAGCTGGTGGCGGTATTTTCAAATGAGCTGGCGGGCTTAGCGGTCGCCAGACACACTACTCCGGTAATCCCGAAGGCAATACTGATAAGCCATCTACGGTTTAGCGGTTGTTTATCGAAAGTCCACTCAATCAGCGCTGCGGCAATGGGCGCCAGGCCAATGGAGATCACGTTACCAACGGCTACGCCCGAGAGTTTCATGGAGCTGTAAAATGCCAGGGGGTAAATGGCAACATTAACCGCGGCTGCCAGTACCAGCAAACGGTTGTTAAAAAGTTCGGTTTTATGCCGGGCGATGGGCCTTGCAGCAACCAACGCCAGTAACAGCCCGCCAACTCCCATGGTTACTGAAGCAATCCCTAATGGGCTGACCTGAGGCGCGAAAGTGGCCGCCGTGCCGGTGGTTCCCCACAGTACGGCGGCAATAATCACGGCCGTAATGCCAACGAAATAGCCAGGCTGCGAACTCATAGGGCGTTCTCAATCAGTTTGTCTGCCATGGCTCTGGCGCGTGAGATGGCCTGCACGTCACGGGATAGTCCGGCAAGTGAAATTGAGCCCTCGAGTAAAAAACAAATATGCTCGGCCAGTGCAGCAGTACTATTACCGCTTTCTTCGGTCAGAGGTAATTCACTTAGCTGGTTTAATACGATACCCCGGACTTCCTGCTTATGCCGGTTGACCGCTTCTCGTTCAGCACTATCTGCTGGCATTTCTGCGGCGGCGTTTAATAAGCCACAGCCGCGAAAGCCATTCTGATAGTCGAACTCGGCGTGATCCTGATAGGCATCGAAAACTGCGAGAACCCGTTCCCAGCCATTTGAAAGGTTGTCTGATCGGCGGGCAAACAGGTCGAGCCATTCCTGATGACGGGCATCGATGTAAGCGGCAATAAGCTCAGATTTGGATTTAAAATTATTATACAGCGACATCTTGGCAACGCCGGCCCGGGTGATCACCGCGTCTACGCCGGTAGCAGTGATGCCATGGTCGTAAAACAATTCTCCGGCTGCTTTAAGTAATTTATCCCGCGCACTTACCCGGCTCATAATCGTCTCCGTACTTAACTATACAGACTAGTCTATATAGTTAATTTCAAGGATACAAGTAAGACCTCCGATAAAAATCTAAATCGGTTTTACAGAGCTTGATTTTATTGCGCTTTAGACTAATCATTCTATTCGTTTTTTAAGGCATAAAAATGTCAGGAAAAGCAGCTAAAAGACGCAAAGGTTATGCTGTCTAGCAACGATGATTACTACGGAGTGTAGGGTTAATCTAAAGGCGAGGATTGGGGCGTCGGCCTGGCGCGCAAATGGGTGATGGCGATTACAGTAACTATCGCCAGCAAAACTGAAGCGGCAATAAAAGGCATTCTGTGCCCGATGCCATATAAGGTTGCTGCAATAGGCGGACCAATAATGTAACCCATGGCTGGCGAGGCGGTGATAAACCCGGTCACCGTGGCCTGATTTTCTGGTTTGCAGCTTGAACTGGCCAGTGCCGCTATGGCCGGGTAGCTAATCCCCAAGCCACTACCTAAAAACAGCATGGCCACATATAAGTGTGGGGTTTGCTGATGCAGATAGATGATCAGATAGCCAATCGATAGCAGTGGAAAAGAAATTTTAACCAGGTTGCCAGGGTGCATGCTGGTACGTTGAACCAGCGTGATTTGAACGGTTAACGCGCAAACGGCACTTAACATCATCGCCAGTCCTACCGCCTGGGCGGCTTCGGTAGTGGTGAGTTTATGATGATCAATCAGGAAAAATGCCAGCGATTGCTGCATCATCGCAATAGCCAGAAAGACACTGGCGTTCATGCCGATTAGTAGCGGTACATAGGGCTGTATACTTCGAGACCCGGGCTGTATTGCTTTGCTGGTTGTAACACTGGCAGGTTGACCATGTTCCGGCGGCAAAAAACGCCATACCAGCACAACCGCTATGAGCGTCATCAGGGTAATACCATAAAGTGGTGCCAGCAGATGAAAACTAACCATCAGCCCTGCGAATGTTGGCCCGAGAATTTGCCCGAGACTGTGCGCAGAGGACACTTTACTGATTGCCTTCACCCTTTCTTTTTCGCTGCTGATCGCGATAGCCATACCCACTACCGATGGCGGGGTAGCCGACATAATGGTGGCCTGGGCCGTGCGGGCAAACAGAAGGGCGATAAACAAAGCCGAGCCGACTAACCAGCCCTGAATACCGGTGAGCCATACCGAGGCAAATATTAATGTGCCAATGGTATAGCCGCTGAGCCCTGTAATAAGCAATCGACGGTAACCACGACGCTTACCAATTCGTGACCAGAATGCATTCCCCAGCGCATACATCATGGCTGAGCTGGACATCAGAAATGCTACGTTAAATTCGCTAAGCCCAACCTCGCGACCCAGCGGCGGCAAAGTTGCCATCACCACAGACTGACCCATGGCGGTGGCAAGCAACGAAAAGAACAGTAAGCGAAAGGTCATGTCAGGAAGGGGGCACCGAAAATAAATGAATGAGGTGGCAGTCTAACACGAACCGGTGCTTTGCTTCCTGATATCAGCTTGTTAGAAGAATTTTTCTGTGAATTTAGCAGCCGCTCAGTGCTACTTGCGAATAAAAAAACTTGTTATATTAGATTTGGCGCATATATTGCTGCTATAAATTAGGTTTTATTGTCTTAACGACGGTGATTATGAATAGTATATCCAGCAAGCTTGTTGCAATCAGTACGCAAAAACCACTATGGGTTTATGCCATACTGCTGCTTTTGACCCTCGGCGTTGGTAGCCAGATCCCACGGATTACCATCGATACAGACCCGGAGAACATGTTGGATGCTGATCATCCTGCGCGGGTTTTTCACAACCAGACTAAAGCCGATTTTGGCATGTACGACGCCATCGTCGTCGGGGTTGTGGACGATGAAAATTCACAGGGCGTTTACAATCAGTCATCTTTGACTGACATCTTTGACTTAACTGAGTCAATTTTGGCAATTGATGGCGTTGTGGATGCCGATCTTATGTCTATTTCCACGGTAGACAATATTTCTCAGGCCGGACCAGGCACCATTCGTTTTGAATGGATGATGCCAAATCCACCGTCTGATGAAGCCGCTGCGGCACAAATTCAAACCAATATTGAACGCCTGCCACTGTTGTACGACACGCTTGTTTCACAAAACGGTAAAGCGGCGGCCATTTACGTGCCTATTCTGGATAAAAACGAAAGTTATCGAATCGCCGAAGAAATTCGCGCGACCATCAATCAGTTTGATGGCACTGAGCAATGGTATATCACCGGATTGCCGGTAGCCGAGGACCAGTTCGGTTTTGAAATGTTTGTGCAAATGGGCATCTCTGCGCCACTGGCGGGGCTGACCATCTTTATTCTGCTGTTTATTTTCTTCCGTAATATTCCGCTCATCATTGCGCCGATGGTGGTGGCCATGGCAACTGTTATCGTTACCATGGGCATGCTTATAGGCTTTGGGTTTACCGTGCATATTATGTCATCGATGATCGCCATCTTCCTGATGCCTATTGCAGTGGTCGATTCGGTGCATATTCTGTCGGAATTCTCCGACCGTTATAAACCCGGCGAAGATCTAAAAGCGGTGGTTAAAGAGGTGGTTGGCCACCTGTTTACACCAATGCTATATACCTCGATTACCTCATCGGTTGGCTTTTTCTCGCTAATGCTAACGCCTATCCCGCCGGTACAGATTTTTGGCGCCTTTGTGGGCTTTGGGATCCTGTTTGCGTTTTTAGTCACCATTGTGTTTATTCCCGCTTACCTGTCACGAATGAGTGATAAAGCGCTGAATAATTTACAAGTTGCTCTGCATCAGGACGGCAGTGGCGATGGTTCACGCATTGCTCGTATCGCTCGCGGACTGGGCAAAATTGCAACCGGTTACAAGGGGTCTTTACTGGTAGCCTTCGGCGTAATCTTCGCAGTGTCGGTGTGGGGCGTTACGCAAATTCAGATTAACGATAACCCGGTTCGCTGGTTTAAATCGGATCACGAAATCCGCGTGGCAGACCGCGTCTTAAACGAGAACTTTGCTGGTACCTACAATGCTTATCTGGTATTAACCGACCGCACTGAGCAGGCCACCCCGCAAAGCATGCTGAACGATGAGACTATGCCTGCGTCGCTAAGCAACTGGCGTGATGAAACGCTGGCAACGGTGCAGGACGGTGCTCCAGGCGAAGCGCTGCAAAACCTGATTTTCGCCATCGACGACAAACTGTTTGATGACCTCACAAGTGATGAAGCTGACTACCTTGATGCGGTGATGGCTAAAGTAGAAGCAGCGAACAGTCAGAGCAAAACCTTTCAGAACCCTGAGCTGCTTACCTATATTGAAAAGCTCCAGCAAACCCTGCAGGACTCAGGCTTGGTGGGTAAGTCCAATGCGCTGCCTGATGTGGTGAAAGTGGTTAATCGTGAGCTGCGCTCAGGCGAGCAGAAAGACTGTGCGTTACCGGACAGCAGTAATGCTGTTGCGCAAACCTTATTGCAGTATCAGTCGTCACACCGGCCAAACGATCTGTGGCACTTTGTTACGCCGGATTACCGCGCAGCGCTGGTCTGGTTGCAGCTGACCAGCGGCGATAACCAAGATATGACCGCCGTAGTGCAACTGGTTAGTGACTATATCGACGCCAACCCACTGCCTGCCGGTATTGAAGCTGACTGGGCCGGTAAAGCTTACCTCAACGTAGTATGGCAGGAAAACATGGTAGCCGGCATGCTCGACAGCTTAATGGGCGCGTTTGTGATTGTGTTTGTGATGATGATAGTGTTGTTTCGATCGTTGGTATACGGTGTGCTGGCCATGTTGCCGCTTACCATCACTATTACCTTCATTTATGGCCTGATTGGTATTGTGGGTAAAGACTATGACATGCCTATCGCGGTGCTCTCCGCGTTAACGCTCGGCTTGTCGGTGGACTTTGCTATTCACTTCCTGGAACGCGCCCGGGCGACTTTCAACGATACAGGCAGCGTTCAGCAAACTATGGCTATTATGTTTGAAGAGCCAGCAACTGCCATTTCGCGTAATGCTCTGGTGATTGCGCTGGGCTTTACCCCGTTACTGTTTGCCCCGCTCGTGCCCTACATCACCGTTGGTGTATTTCTTGCGAGCATTATGGCTATCTCTGCCCTGGTAACCCTGTTGTTACTGCCAGCGGTGATGAGTCTGGGCCGTAAAATCGTCTTTAAGTCGGCGAATTAAGGAGTGGTTATGAAATTCACACAATTTGCTAAAACAACCCTGGCTGCGACAATTCTGGCAGCCACCAGTCTGACATTTCTGACACCCGCTATGGCAGAGGTGGATGTAGACCAACTGATCAAACAGGCCGAAAAAGCGGCTTATTATGCAGGTGAAGACGGTCGCTCTGACGCCCGCATGATGATTGTGGACAGCCAGGGCCGTAAACAGTTGCGTCAGTTCACCATTTTACGCAAGGACGTGGAAGATAACGGCGATCAGAAGATGATGGTATTTTTCTCCCGTCCTACCGATGTAAAAGACACGGTTTTCCGGGTAGAAAAGCACGCCGATACCCATGTGGATGACGACCGCTGGTTGTACCTGCCTGCGCTGGATCTGGTGAAGCGAATTTCAGCAGGCGATAAGCGCACCTCCTTTGTGGGCTCGCACTTCTTCTATGAAGACGTGTCTGGTCGCGCCGTATCCCAGGATGATTTCTCGCTGGTTGAAGAAAACGCCGATCGCTACGTACTCAAAGCAGTGCCTAAAGACCCTGGCTCGGTGGAATTTGCTTACTACATCGTTGAAATCGACAAGGCCACATCCTTACCGGTACTGATTAACTTCTACAAAAGCGATGATACCAATTACCGTCGCGTAGAATCGGTGCAGGTCGATGAAGTACAGGGTTTCCCCACCGTACTGCGCTCAAAAGTGTCTGATCTGGCTAACGGCGGTTACACCTTAATGGAGTTTCGCGGCTCAGAATATAACGTGGGATTACCGGATGATGTGTTCACCGAGCGAAGCCTGCGTAACCCGCCAGTGCAGTGGATAAAATAATGCGCCATTCGTTTTTATCCTTAGCTGCATATTCAGTCATTTGGGCTGCCCTGATAGCAGTACCGGTAGTGTACTCTGGACAATCGACTGCTCAGGAAGCTCAAACCAGCGGTGATGAATGGGATGCCTGGGATGAGTTTGATGAATTCGAGGAAAACGAAGAAGTATCGCCTTTTACCTGGGCTGGCTTCGGTGAAATTGCGGTGGGTCAGCGCTTAAGTGCTGACCAGGCAGTAAATACCGATAAAACCTTACGGGATTTACGGGTGCAGTTACAGGCCGACTATACCCTTGATGCGTCAACCCTGGCGTTTCGGGGTGACCTGTATTACGACGGCGTCCTCGATAGTGTGGAAGTGCAAATTCGCGAAGCGGCCTGGCAGGGTAATCTGGCCTTCTTAGGTGACTGGGGCAGCAAGTTCGACGCTAAAATCGGTCAGCAGGTATTAACCTGGGGCACCGGCGATTACGTGTTTTTAAATGACATGTTTCCCAAGGATTACCAGTCTTTCTTTGCTGGTCGTGACGACGAGTATTTAAAAGCGCCCAGCCTGTCGGCCAAGTTATCCGGTTATTTTGACTGGGTGAATGTGGATCTGGTGGTTACTCCGCAGTTTGAGCCGGACAACGGTATTACTGGTGAGTACTTTTCCTTTTTTAATCCGCAATTCGGAATGAATGTCGCACCTGCATTTGACGTACTGGAGCGCAACGAGCCGGATGATGCCGAGTGGGCGTTGCGGATGTATAAAACCGTCGGGCAAACTGAGCTCGCCTTCTACGGATATCGGGGCTACAACAAAACGCCGATGGCGGCCGATGAGCAAGGCTTGCCTCTCTACAGCCGTTTAAATGTATGGGGCGCCAGTGCGGTTAAGCCGCTCGGGCCGGGTCTGGCCAAGTTCGAATATGCTTACCACGATGCCATGGAAGACGATGACGGCACTAACCCGTTAGTGCCTAACAGTCAGCACCGTTTCTTAGTGGGCTACGAGCAGGAGCTGGTTGCTAATTTAACCGGCAGCGTGCAGTGGTACACCGAGCATATTGTTGACCACGATGCGCTGCTCGCCAATTCTTACTGGCCGCAGTACGAGCAGGAAGAAAGCCGTCATGTGGTAACTACTCAATTAATGTACCGGGCGCTCAGGCAAACGCTGACCCTGAACTGGTTTAACTTTTATTCGCCCACCGACAGTGACGGCTATATGAAGTTTCGTGCTACCTATTCACCGGTGGATGAGTGGCAGATAAACGGTGGGGCTAACCTGTTTTACGGTGATGAGCCCCACACCTTTTACTCACAATTTAACGACGCCAGCAATGTGTATGCGTCTTTCCGCTACTTTTATTAGGAGTTAGTTATGTCTGCAGAACGTGCGTTAACCGCTTTTGCCGGATTTATGGTGTTGCTGTCTGTAGCACTCACCTGGTTTGTGCATGAAAACTTTTTATGGTTTACCGTCTTTATTGGCGCCAACCTGTTTCAGCAAAGCTTTACCGGCTTTTGCCCGGCCACCATTATTTTACGTAAGGTGTTTGGCTTTAAAACCGAGAAAGAGCTGGCACTTAATCAATAACTGACTGAAATTTAGAAAGTAAGAATTTGTAAGTTAATACTTACTTTAAAACTGAACTCATTGCAGGATGTTTCCATCCGTTCCTTGCCCCGGCTGTTGCGGGGCTTTTTTTATGACGTTAAACATGCCAGCATTGCCTGTTCAATTTGCTGCCAGTCCAGTGGTTGAGTGCTGATAATTTCTATGCGGCTATCACGTCGGTAGGCCACCTTATCGAAGTCATGTTCGTCTTTAACGCGGTTATAAAATACCCATACCGTACCGATTTTGATGACCCCCTTAATACGACTGATATGGTCGAGTTCATTGAGCAGGGCTTCGAGCTGCCAGTAATCAAAACAATCATCGCGATGGAATATCCAGCCACAGCTGTAAAGGCCATTGCCGTCGCCGGTTTTTCGCACCGGCTTACCTGGCGTAGCGATTTCAGCATGGTCGCTATGTTCATGTTCATGAGAATGCCCATGCGCATGCTGGTGATCATGATGAGCGTGATGATGTTGGTGAGATTCAGGAAACTGCGCTTTAAGTTCACCGTTTCGTACCACGTCCAGTAACGCTATATCGATAACCGAACGGGTGGTACGGCCCACGTATTGCTTGGGCGGAAACATAGCATTAAGGCCGTTTTCGGTGGCAGCAATCTGCTCTGCACTAGCCAGATCGCACTTGTTAATCAGTACAACATCAGCAAGGTTTAACTGGTCGTGAAAGGTTTCGTTGTTAATTACCTCCGGTTCGCCCAGAGAACGCGGGTCCAGCAAGCAGATGGTGGCGCGTAAATCCAGTTTATCGCGAAACGCGGGGCCGGTTAACGTATCAATTATCCCTTCAGGATGGCCAATACCAGTAGGCTCGATGAGCAGCCGGTCGGGACTGGCCTGTTCAATCAGCGCGCGAACCGTTTTACCCAGCGAAGCGCCAAGGGCACAGCAAATACAGCCTCCCGCCAGTTCTTTTACATGCAGACCGTTTTGATCGAGTAACATTTCCTGATCAATACCCACCTGGCCGAACTCATTAACCAGTATCGCCCAGTTTTCGCCCTCTGGTTTATCAGCCAGCAGCGCATTGATGGCGGTAGTTTTACCCACTCCCAAAAAGCCGGTAATGATATTGGTGGGGATCAACGGGGTGTTCTGGCTCATAACTTCTCTTTCGCTTTAAAAAATGAAACACTGCTAAGCAGTAGCAATACTGACTCGGTAGAAAGTGGCGTTATAGTATAACAATTCAAGGGCAGGCAGCATGCAGTGCCCGGTAAAACACCATTACAGAATAACGCATAAAGTCCGGATGCCAATATCGTATATCAACCACAGAGAACACACATGGCCATTACTGATCCGCTGGTTGCGGATGAATTATTACCTTCACTTGATGCTTTGATGCAGCTTACAGAACAATCGCCGCCTTTAAACGGCGCGAATCTGGGCTTTTATCGCAAACGTGCCAGAGTAGGCGGTAGCAAACCTCTTGAGGATGTGCCTTTCGAAGTGGTTGAAGTGCCGGATGGGCCGGGGTACCGGAGCTTTCGACTTTGGTTAATTAATACCAGTCCCGATACATCAGCCCGGCCAGCGGTACTGCACTTTCATGGTGGTGGGTTGGTAATGGGCAATTGCCAGAATTCACTGCCGCGCATGCAAAGTCTGGCCAAAGCACTGAATTGCGTCGTGGTATCGGTGGAATACGGGCTCGCGCCTGAAGTGGGGCCAGACGAAGCACAACTGCAGCATCAGGCTGCTCTGAACAGGCTTATGGCAAAGGCCACTACACTGGCTATCGATGTAAGCCGAATCAGCTTATTGGGCGTGAGTGCCGGTGGCTGCCATGCGGTAAATCTGGCACTACGCTGTGCCGACGATAAGGTGATTGATTTAGCCGGTATGGCCTTGCTTTACCCTATGCTGGACGACAGAACCGGCAGCACTGTGATGCCGCCAGCTCATCAGGGGCGGTATTTATGGACAGCCGAACAAAATCACTATGGTTGGCGCACTTTCCTCGGCAAAACACCCGGTAGCGATAAAATACCCAGTCGCCATGTACCCGCCAGAGCGAGTACTCTTAGCGGCTTACCCCCCACGTACATCGCCGTGGGAGAACTGGACTTGTTTTATGCGGAAAACTGCTCTTTTGCCGAAAAGCTAGAGGCTGCAGGTATAGCTACTGAGCTTTTCACTGTGCCCGGTGCATTTCATGCCTTTGAGTCCATAGCCCCGCAAAGCCAGCTGGCCAATAAGTTTAATCACCACCTGTTACAGGCGTTGGTTCGGTTTTGCCACTAGTTAGCTCACTGTTCGATATTTATTAAAGTATGAGTAATATTCATGTATTAATGAAATAAAGTCACTTTTTTTCATGTGAATCGGCGCGTATAACTCTCTCAGGTTCTGAACACAGATAGTGTTTAATGAGTTTTTAGTTCTATGAGCAGGGTAGCAGACGACCATGAAAGATGATTTTAGCTTTACCATAAAGCGCGTTTGTTTCGATGAAGATTACCGTCCATCAGACAACACGCGAATTACCACTAATTTCGCCAACCTGGCCCGTGGTGAATACCGCAAAGCGAACTTGCGCAATGCTCTGGCGATGATAGATAACCGCTTTAATGCCCTGGCAAGCTGGGATAATCCGGCCGGCAATCGCTATAGCGTGGAGCTGGAAATTATCTCGGTAGACATAGATATCGATGGCAGCGGACAAACGTTTCCCACCATCGAAATGCTGCAAACTTACATTGTTGATAAGCAAACTAACGAGCGCATTAACGGTAACGTTGGCAACAATTTCTCCTCTTACGTGCGTGACTATGATTTTAGTGTGTTGTTGCTTAACCATAACAAAAACCAGTCAGGCTTCAGCATCCCGGACAATTTCGGCGACCTGCATGGCAAGCTGTTTAAGTGCTTCGTAAATTCGCAGGAATATCAGCAGGCATTCGCTAAGCTGCCGGTGATTTGTCTGAGCGTGTCTGACAGCAAAACTTATCACCGCACCGAGAATACCCACCCGGTACTGGGTGTTGAGTATCAGCCAAACGAGTCGTCACTTACCGAACTTTATTTTCAGAAAATGGGCCTGAAAGTGCGCTATTTCATGCCGCCAAACAGCGTTGCACCGTTGGCTTTTTACTTTTTTGGCGATCTGCTGAACGACTACACTAACCTGGAGTTAATTAGCACCATAGCCACTATGGAGACTTTCCAAAAAATATACCGGCCAGAAATTTACAACGCCAATGCTGTGGCCGGGCAACGGTATAAGCCTAATCTGAAACACCCGGATCATTCCGTTACTCAAATAGTGTATGACCGTGAAGAGCGCAGCCAGCTTGCTATCGAGCAGGGGCGGTTTGCCGAACAGCATTTTATTAAACCTTATCAGGCCGTGCTTGAGCAGTGGTCTGCCAATTACAATAATTAACAACCGGAAAGCATGCTTACTATGAAAAACTTATTACCTGTATGTAGCGCCGGCAGTTTACCTAAGCCAGCCTGGCTGGCACAGCCAGAAACCCTGTGGTCACCCTGGAAACTGGAGGGTGAGGCACTGGTGGAAGGGAAGCAGGATGCGCTACTGCTGTCGTTGCAGGGCCAACTCCGCGCCGGTGTTAACATTGTTAGTGACGGCGAGCAATCCCGTCAGCATTTTGTCACCACGTTTATCGAACACCTCAGCGGCGTGGATTTTGAAAATCGTAAAACGGTAAGAATTCGCAATCGCTACGATGCCAGTGTACCGGTAGTGGTGGATGCCGTGGCCAGAACAAAGTCGGTCTTTGCCGACGATGCCCGTTTTTTACGTAAACACACCAGCCAACCAATAAAATGGGCGTTACCCGGGCCGATGACGATGATTGATACGTTGTACGACGATCATTACCAGAGCCGTGAAAAACTGGCCTGGGAATTTGCCAAAATTCTTAATCAGGAAGCGAAAGAACTGGAAGCCGCTGGGGTGGATATTATTCAGTTTGATGAACCAGCCTTTAATGTGTTCTTTGATGAAGTGAATGACTGGGGGATCGCAGCGCTGGAAAGAGCCATTGAAGGCCTTAAGTGTGAAACCGCGGTGCATATCTGTTACGGCTATGGCATTAAAGCCAATACCGACTGGAAGAAAACCCTGGGTGATGAGTGGCGCCAGTATGAAGCGGTGTTTCCAAAACTACAGCAGTCAAATATCGATATTATTTCGCTGGAATGCCATAACTCCCGGGTGCCCATGGAGTTGATTGAATTGCTCCGCGGTAAAAAAGTGATGGTCGGTGCCATCGATGTTGCAAACAATGCGATCGAAACGCCGGAGGACGTCGCCGATACGCTGCGTAAAGCTTTACAGTTTGTTGATGCGGATAAGCTTTATCCATGTACAAACTGCGGCATGGCACCGTTGTCCCGGGAGGTGGCGCAAGGCAAATTGGCAGCCCTCAATGCTGGCGCGCAAATTGTGCGGGATGAGCTGGGTAGGTAATCCGGTTCGCAAGCATTACATCTATAGAATTTTCTGGAATGGAAAATCGGCCCCTGAGATTCAGGGGCCAGGTATCACTTCTCGAGACTGTAAAAGGTGTCTGTAATCCTTTTCACTCAAACCTTCTACAGCACATTTTAATGCCACTTACTAATTAACGCGTTTTCACTGGAGAGGAAGTATGTTTAGCCACTTTGTTTGCCTGATTCTTTCTTCGACTCATAAGCGGCACTCACTCCGGTACTCTTGGTCAACACATCAAGATAACTCAGGTTATTACTACATTTCGTTATCAGACCTGCGAGCTCAGATAGTTCATTACCTTTTACGTAATAGAGTCGTTTTGACAACGCATCGACTTCTCGTTTCATGGTCTCGCTACCATCACCTGAATAGGTTTGTACGACTTGGTTAAACTTACTGTTTAAATAGTCGTTCATTGTCTTCTCGGTTGGTAATGAGCCCAATAGGAGAGCGATAATTATGAAGCCATCATTTTGTCCTATAGAGGAATTTTCACGTTTCCTTCTTGACAGGAGCAGTCCTAAAAGCAACCAGGCGGCGTCTGCAATCTCCAGAGCCTCGTCATCTCCCTGGTTATCTTCCTGGTATTCTGTCAGGCGCATAAGATCCATTCTAAAATGCTGAATCAAACCCATTGCTCGAAGTTCTACCAGGCCTATGCCGAAGTTTCTTGCTCCTTGGTTTAATCCACTTAGAACGTTAAGGACATCAAAGAATTCATTGTCGTCATCAACAATTCTTTTTACTGCCTCTCTATCTTTTGAAGAGCTAAAAAAACTCTCCGAGTAATTTTTTACGTGTGTATTTTCAGGCTCCGATCTACTGTTAGTGTCAGCTTGTACGGAAAACTGTAACACGGAACGAAATACAGAGTCTTTAAACGCTTCTTCTATCGTTTCGACCAGTTTTTCCAACTTTTCTTCTAGCTTTTCCTGCAGCATCTCCTCAGGATCATGAGTTTCATGAGGTTTGACTGCTTTGCCATCTCTCCCAGGTTTGGGGTTGATTAGGTGAGCTCGCTGCTCAGTTATATATAGATCTTTCGCATACAGAAGAACGGCTGCACATGCTCTTTTAGTATCAGATATAGAGCGTGTAAGTCGGGAGTTCAAATCTGAGATACGTTCAACATGTTCTTCCCATAAGCGAATTTGTTCCCGTATAGAGTCATTGAGTTGAGTATTCTTGGCGATACCAGCAATCCGAATTGCGACGACCGCGCCGGCGAAGCCCAGGGCCCAGCCACCAAGTGCGTCAAATAGGCCAGTATCTTCTTGCGATAAGTCAGGTCTCATTAACTCGGTGGGAAGTAATTGAAATTTGATAGTCAACCAAAACAGGGCAAAAGTGAAAGTACCGAAAAATAATGTCAGTATGATTAGTTCGCTAACAGGCCCAAACAAGACCCTTCTAAGCCAGCTTGCTGGATTAACCTTTGTATTGGTATTGCTCATTAGATACCACCTTGGCTTCTATCATCAGCACCGTTGGACAGAATTTCTTCAATTGCCTTTCTCTGATCTTCTGTTATGCCACCAAGTTTGTCTTTAATCGAATCAATCCACTGATGGTTCTCAGATTCGGCTTTATAGTTATCGATGAGGCCCTTTAGCTTCACTTCAGCAGCTTCACTATCCTTCAGCATTAGTGAAAACAATTCATCATAAGTACGTTCTGTGAATTGCAAAATAAAAGTCACAAGGCGGTGTATCTGTGTGGTGTGTAACGTCCCTTTACCGAGCGGAATATCGATAGATATTTTTAGTTCGCCGTCTCTTGGATCCAGTGACATGGACAAAAACTTATATTCAAACTGAAACCAGGCGATAGCCATACTGATTAAGCTATATTCCGTTTTGTTAAGATCAAACTCATAAAGCCAGGGGGTTTCAAAGCGCAGTAGATCGCTATCTGAATAGTTGATGACTATTCGAAGGCTGGCATCTCCCTTAATGTTGATGTAATTATCTGTGGAAAAACCAAAGATAAACCGCTGTTTGTCTTCATCGTGTTTGAAGGAATAATCCTTCTCCTCGAGATATTGCTCTACCGCATCAGCAATTGATTGTGGGGCGTCGACTCCGGTGGTTGAATCTTCGACCTGCAGTGCTTGCTCCGGTGCATTCTCGACAGTTTCATGTGCCGTTTTTACAACACCGAGTAAAACGGCTTCGGCATTATCTAAAATAGCGTCGAATTGTTGCTCAAAGCTTCCGCTTTCTTCGCCAGAGGCATCATAAACGACGGCGAACCCGTCCTCGTCTATCATTATGACCAAACCGGCTTCTTCATTTTTTTGCTGAATCTGTTCTTTATCTTTCAGGCGCAGAAATTTTTGTGCTAACTCTGTAAGCGGACTTTCGCTGTAAAGGTTGTAAAAGAGGTGGACCTTATTCTCATTACCATACATTCTGATCGAAATAGGTAATGTGTTTTCTTCTTTTTGACGAGAGATAATAAATGGCTGCTGTGAGGTAACAGACCAGTTTTCTTTTTGGTCTGCGATGCGGGTAAGAAGCTCGCGGTATTCTTGTGTTGAACTCATTAGTGACTCCTTTCAAAAACTACAAATACGTCGTCAACTGACTACAAGTAAGGGTATATTAATAGCGATAAGTACGAACTTATCTACCACATTAGGTTGTCATTTAAATAGAAAAGTATCACTAATTCAATAGTATAATTAATTGAATTAACTACCAGGGCCAGACTTTTGCAGAACTATTGCTATTAAATCTACAGGCGCCATGCCACTATAATAACTACTCTCAGTTCATGTATTACAGGGATCGTTTACCTTGAGAACGCTGTTACTTTTTGCGAAATATATCGCGCTTGAAGAAAGCCAAAAAAAGATTGATTTAGACCACGTCGCGGCGTCTTTTTTATGCCTGAAACCTTTTGCCAAAGATCATTCGGCCCCCCTGTTTGGGGAACTTCAAAACAGGTTTAAGTCGGTTGATATTGGCGAAGAGTTTATAGCAGATCGTTATAAAAACGACCTGAGTAGCGTGTTGCTCAGCTATATGGCTGAGAAACCGGTTTTACCTTTTTCTGACCAGGTTTGTTCTTTTTTACAAGAGCTTCGTCCAGCCGCTTCTAATGATGATTGGGTATCAGTTACCGAAATATTTGTTTTACCTGAGATGGCTGTTGATTACCGGGAAAGCCTGAAACAACTTGAACAGCTCAAAAAGGCCTTATGTGAAGAAGTAGTCGGTCAGGAGCATGCAATTGAAGACCTGATTGACAGTATGTCGAAAGCCGTATGGCAGCCACAGCAAAACAGGCCTCAGGGAGTGTTTTTCTTTGCGGGACCTCCGGCATCGGGAAAAACGTTTTTAGCGGAACGCTTTGCTCATCATTTGAAGGATGAATATCAGTATCGTGCATTTGATATGACTCAATATTCCAATGCTAACGAGAGTTTTGGCTTAGTCGGAGCGAAGAAAACCTATGATGACTCTGCGCCAGGTGAGCTGACGACTTTTGTTGAGAAATTTCCGAAATCGATCATTGTTTTTGATGAGTTTGAGAAGGCTCACACCCAGGTACTATTATCTTTGCTTCGAATGCTCTCTGCCGGCTTTTTGACAGACGAATTCACTCAAAAAGATATTGATTTCCGCAATACTATAATTGTTTTTACGTCGAATCTTGGTGGGACTGTTTATAATAAGCCGGATTACCTTAAAACTATAGTGGACCAGCCTGTGCAAGCCCGGGCTGCAATGCTCTCGCACCTGCGAAACGAAACTAAAATCGAACGAAGTCACGAAGTAAAAGCGATACCACCAGAGCTACTTTCCCGCCTATCCCAGGGCAGTATTATATTGTTTCGTTCACTGGGCGTTAACGAGTTAATGCTGTTATCTGGCAAACAGTTGAATCGCGAATTAAGCTTTTTCACTCAAAAAAGTAAAATCGATTTTCTGCCCTATGAAAGTGATTTAACTCGTCTGTTATTATTCACATTTGCGCCGTTTTTTGATGTGCGTGATATCAAATCGAATATCACTGCAAAAGTGGTTGATCCAGTAACTGACTTTATCAGAGCCCATCCTGAATCGGACTTTGACCAAGTTCAGATTACATTAGGCGCAGATATAAAAGACATGCTGGCCAATAATGAACTTTCTGAGCATTTCGATGCGTTAACGTTACGCGGAGAAGTGTTGTACATGGAAGCATCATGTCGTGCGAACGAACAGGTACTGATATTAACTTACTCCAATCCAAAGCAAGAATTACTCTTACATGTGGATGATGTGGAAGCTGATGGCGGTATTATATTGGATATGCCTGATGTTGGCTTTGACGACATCGCTGGCCATGACGTCGTGAAACAGCGCTTACTGGAGACAGTCAGAATTTTAAATCACCGGGAACAACTTGAGCATGCTGGTGTAGAGCCTCCTAAAGGCATGGTGTTGTTTGGTCCCCCGGGAACGGGAAAAACTATGTTGGCGCGAGCACTCGCCAGTGAGGCTGGCCTGCCAATAGCAACCTGTTCAGGTACTGATCTGCTGTCTGATAATTTTATAAAGGAGCTGTTCATTCGAGTTAGGAAATACGCACCTTGTATATTATTTATAGATGAGATTGATGCATTGCCGAAGCGAGGTGAAGCCGGGCCTGGAGCTGACGCGTTAATGAATCGTTTGCTGACTGAGATTGATGGATTTAGTAAAAATAAAGGCGCGGTTTTTATTGTCGCGGCTACCAATCGGCTGGATAAGCTTGATGAAGCATTATTACGTTCCGGAAGGCTTGATCTTCATGTCCATGTTCCATTTTTGGATAAAAATGCCCGGCGCTGGTTTATAGAAAAGTTCTTGCAGTTAGATGTTTACGAAGAGGCTATAGACGTTGATTTAATTGTTTCTTTAACAGCTGGTATGAGTGGTGCAGATTTAGAAAAAGTGCATCGAGAGACAGTGCTTCAGGCTCTAAGTAAGAATACTGGCAAAATTGGTCAAAGTACGTTACTGGAAGAAATTAATATTCTTAAATATGGCGCTAAACGGACACTTGATAAGTGCGCAAAAATGCTGGCAGAAACCGCCTTTCATGAGGCTGGTCATGCGGTTATCTCAAAAGTTCTGATGCCAGAAAGAATTATAGAACAAATAAGTATTGTGCCAAGAGAACAAGCTTTAGGGTAAGCGATCAATATAGACCCGGATCACCCCATTTTATCTAAGTCGCTCGTTAATTTTTTGTCCGCGAATCTCTCTT
>MDTF01014430.1_pt1 | contig 65003 bp, 66 predicted proteins | sample 811191 | NCBI WGS metagenome assembly MDTF01 (sample SAMN05326649, study PRJNA326480) | marine metagenome | isolation source: seawater | place: Southern Ocean | collected 2011 | reverse complement strand
TCGTTGGTGGCGAATACAACCCTGGTGTATTGGCCAAATTCCGAGACCCACGCTGCAAAGCAGATGAATCTACGATATGTGCTGCACTTAATGGCAATTATCAGCCAGAACACTTATTTGCACTTCGACAGGCTGTGGTTATGTATGACGCTTACCAAGTGCAAATTGATGAATGTGATATACAAATTGAATCGGTACTCGACAAACTCTGCCTGGACTCAAAAGAGCCAGAAGTACCTATCCCAAAAGCAAAACACAGAACAAAACAACCCAATGCACTCAACTTTAATGTGAGGGAGAAGCTCTACCGACTTATAGGTACCGACATCACTCAGATCCATGGTTTAGGTCCTTTTCTGGCATTAAGGCTAATATCTGAATGCGGTACAGATATGAACAAATGGGCGACTGAAAAGCACTTTACTTCATGGTTGACGCTATGCCCTGGTTCCAAAATCAGTGGAGGTAAGGTCATGTCATCACATTCGAGAAAAAGTAATAACCGTGTTGTCGCACATCTTCGACTGGCAGCGACAACGGTTGGCCGCTCTGATACTGCACTGGGTGCATTTTACCGGCGACTTTCATCCAGAATAGGTAAAGCAAAAGCGGTTACTGCAACAGCAAGGAAAATAGCCATATTGTTCTACAACGCGATGAAATATGGCACTAAATACGTCGATCCTGGCGCAGCCTACTACGAGGAACGTTACAAAGAAAGAGTACTTAAAAATCTAAAAAGACAAGCCGACAAGATGGGTATGTGTCTGCAAGTAAAAGAAGAATGTGTTTCTTAGGAATGCCACACTGAAAAAGATACTACCACGCTTTCGCCAGCGGGCTTAGCTAGCAGCCAGAGCCTGACTAACGCGATCGTAAAACCCCGAGCCAGCTTAAGCTCAAAAGTCATCCGGCTTTATATCCTGCTAATTTACCTTTTTACCAGCCGTTAAATATTACGGGTCGTTCCAGATACAGATACCGGGCTGCCTTTTTCCTCAGACAGGCTAACCCTGATCACTGAAGGTGCTCCCATATCTTCGCCCTGACGGATAGTAAACTGACCGTTGTGGGGCCATTTGGCATCCCGCAGATAACCGGCAAAGGCAGCCGCTGCAGCGCCGGTAGCCGGGTCTTCGATAACGCCACCCGAGGCAAAAGCGTTTCTGACTACAAACACCTGCGGACTCTCAATATACACCAGCATAATGGTTACCAGCCCCAGCGCCTCCATAACAGCTTTACCCGCCGTCAGAGAGTACGCCATGCTGGCCAGAGTTTGCCTGCTTTGCAGCGGCAATACAATGTGGTTTGAACCACCATGAATATAAGCCGGAGATAATCGTGCGTCGAGATCCTGTTCAGACAAGCCGAAAAGGTTAAGCACCTGAGTAAGCTCATCTTTGGTAACCGGCCGACTATGAGTAGGTGGTGACGTTAGCGTAGCCGCCACGCCTTGTTCGGTTTGTACTGTATTAACGGCTATTTCAGCGCTGTTAATTGTGAGTTTATACTCGCCGACTCCTGCATGTTCACCTAACACCGCGCCAAGCGCTATGGTGGCATGGCCGCAAAATGGCACCTCGGATTCAGGCGAAAAATAACGTACCCGCCAGGCAGATTCATCCTCTGCAAGAGGATAAGCAAAGGCGGTTTCTGAATACCCCACCTCTGTTGCAATGCTGCGCATCTCACTTTCTGTCAATGGGTCTTTAAGTAACACCACACCGGCGGGGTTGCCACCTTTGTTCCCATCGCTGAATGCGGCTATACGTTGTACGTTCATAACTGTTCCTTACGCGGTAAATTAATGGGCTGATAGTTTTATAGAATATCACTGGCTACACTCTATTTTCACTGCCATTTGACAACCCTATCCTTGCCTTTTCCTTTCATGTACAGGTAAATTCGATGAATAACCTTTAATTTGAAAATCAGTTATGACAAAACAGATTGACCACCTCGATAAAGCCATTTTAACTGTGCTGGATAACAATGCCCGATTAAGTCTGGCAGAAATAGGTAAAGCGGTAGGCCTATCCGGGCCCGCCGTTGGCGAGCGAATGAAAGCGTTGCGACATAAAAGCATTATCGATGGTTTTGGCGTGCGGCTGGATATGCGAGCGCTGGGTTACAGCATTCAGGCGCTGGTAAGAATAAAGCCGAAGTCGGGGCAAATAAGAAAAGTGGAAAAACTGATTAGCGACGAGCCCCGGTTTATGGCCTGCGATCGGGTAACCGGTGAGGACTGCTTAATCGCACGCCTCGCCCTGCGGGATATCGCAGAACTCGATGACATTATGTTTCCGTTGCACGAATGTGCCGATACCAACACCTCTATCGTTAAATCATCGTTGTTCGAGCCCCGGCTGCCGCAGATCAATATCACTAAAGCGGCCCGCTAATGTTTATTGCCCGTTCGGGGTGATTGCTGTTCAGGAAGTTGGTTAAGTCGTGTCGCCATTGAATCGGCTTCCTGCCTGATCACACGGTCTGCGTCAATATCACTGAGAGGCTCAAGCGTATCCCGCTTCAGATAGCCGTCAGTAATCATAGACAAATAACGGCCGCAGCAAACCCGCAAAAACGAAGTGAAGTTGCCAACGTCATGGTCGGCATCGAGTGACTCCAGATACAGTTTGGAAATCAACTGGCTCACGCTCAGTTCGTCCCGGCTGGCGATTTCCTGCAGCACATTCCAGAAAAAAGTCTCCATGCGGATGGAGGTCACTACACCGTCTATTCGCATTGAACGGGTAGTGCTTGTCCACAAAGATGGCTCGGCATTAATGAATAATCCGCACACAGACTTCTCCCTCTATTTTACTTAAAGCAACGCCATAAACTGACTCAACAGAGCCGGGTGAGCCGGCCAGGCCGGGCCTGTTACCAACTTACCGTCGGTAACGGCTTCATCCATATTCAAGGCAACATAAGTGGCCCCTGCCAGTTTTATTTCCGGCTCGCACGCCGGGTAGGCAGAAACTTGCTTGCCTTCCAGCACACCGGCCGCAGCCAGTAACTGCGGGCCATGACAAATCGAGCTAACCGGTTTGTCCGCAGTAAAAAACGCTGTTACCAACGCCATGACATCCGCATTCAACCGCAGGTATTCTGGCGCCCGGCCGCCGGGAATATACAACCCATCATAATCTTCGGCCTTAACGTCTGCAAAGGTCGCGTTTAGCGTAAAATTATGGCCTGGCTTTTCGGTGTAGGTCTGATCGCCCTCAAAATCGTGGATTGCCGTTTTAATGGTATCCCCTGCCGATTTATCCGGACACACCGCATCCACCTGATGGCCACAGGCCAGCAGGGTTTGAAACGGCACCATGTTTTCATAGTCTTCGACAAAATCACCCGTGATCATCAGAATCTTGCTCATAGTGTTACCTCGATAATAAGTTAACGAATGCTGGTTGTTATACAAACACAGTTACATCACGGGCAGGTAACAACATAGTACTACATGATTAATATGCGTATGGAAAAGCGGAAACGTCAGGGAGATGTAAGCACCTCCCTGGTGGTCAATCAGGCCTTAAGCTCAACGTTAAAATAGCTGATAGCCAGCTGTTGAGCCCGGCTATTCACTTTTGCGGTTGTTTTCTCACGTAACCCGATATACAGGTCAATGCAGGCTTTGAAGGCCGGGATAAGGGTATCTCTTTCAGCCGTAGCAACCGTTTGTTTGAGCTCAGCGGCAAATGCCGGCAGGCGCTTTTCGATGGTACGTACTCCAGATGGAGTGAGCCCTGCCTGTTGTAATGCCAGCGGCGATAACACCACAGTACGTAAAAAAGACAAAAACTCCAGTGCTTCGAAATATTCCCCACGGGCAATTTTGCCTGCGCCGTAGTGCACCCAAATCCAGAAGCGGTCCTCTATCCACTGACAATCCGGTTGCGGATACCCATACTCACTGCTGGCGTAAATATCGGAAAGCAAAGAGGAGCGCTCCCAGATAACCTGAGTATTGTCGACCCGCTGTGCGGCATCCGTTAGCGACACAAATTTAAAATCAACGTGCACGAGCGACGGGTTACTTTGAGGCAACTCATACAGAGCAATAATCAGTCTCGGCTCCCCTACATGCTCGCCGGTAAAGCCTTCAATATAACCCGGTATAGCGTTTACCAGTTTAAACCGCTCAGCCATCACTTCATCTATAAACGCCGGTTCAATGGCAATAACCAGATCCAAATCACTGTATTGATCCATCTGATTGCTGGCGAACGAACCACTCGCGCCAATAGCGTTTACGCGCTTATCGCCCGAAAAAATACGAATAATGTCAGATAACAGCTGCTGATGTGCTGTGGGGAGGGTGCTTGGATATTTCATATTTTACCTATCAGGATTGATGTTAAGAACTGCCGGAGGCAGTTAGTGCGGTAAAATTAGCGCAGCATTACAACTTAAGGGATTTTGCTTCGCGATTCAATTAATCTGATTCACTTGTCAGGGCAAAAGTTAAGGCCACCGCGTAACAGTAACGCCATCAGATAGCGGGAACAGGCACTTTAATTGCGCCTTAATATCATGGTAGTGTTGAAATTAATAAGAACAAAAAATCATGTGATAAGGATTGTCCGTGCGAGGAATGGTTGGTGTAATAGGGGTAGCGTTGGTCGCCAGTGGACTTTGGTTTTATGCCACCGTGGAACCAGTTGATAATACTACTATTCTTACTGAAAATGCTTCCGACCAGGTTGCCATTAATTCATTGCCAAAGAAAAATGCGCTACCCGCTACTCAGGCTGATAATACGCCTGAAGAAACATTTATCCCCACAACCAACCGATGTGCGCAATTTCGCTACGACTTAAATCACACAAAAAGTAAATTTTTCGAACAAACCGACTTAACCCCTTACCTGGATAAAGGCTATTCCGCCGACGATATTACATTAGCTATTATACTTATGGATTCCCGGTTAAGTGCCGTTAGATGGCGGGACACTTATCGCAAACAATTCAGCCCGATTAATCAGGCCAACAAAATCTACGGCGGGCAAATAAAGTCAGACAATAAAGGTTGGATTAGCAGGAGCCCATTCGCGAGCGACGCGCGTACGCGCTGGGTGCTCAAAAAAGCGCGTGCAGGCGAAGTGCCGATAGGAACACTCCCTGATGCATTACTCCCCGATGATGTTGCAACACTAATACTCAACCAATCCATTGGTGATGACACCATAAAGCAATTTGCGTTAGCCCTGGACGATATCAATGCCTCACTGGGCGATGAGCAAGCTCTGGGGATGCTAAATATTCTGGATGCAGCCATCTGGGTTGGCCGCAATGATCTGGCCCGCTGGCTCATGAAACAAGGTGTTACGTTACAATTTGATCCTTTTATCGGTGGTCCACTGGATTTCGCCGTGGACCGACTCCATCAATTGGTGGGAATGACGGGTTCAGGAGGCAAGTCTGAAGATGTCACTCGGCAGTTGGCTTTTATTGATTATCTGATAGGACTCGGGCAGCAGGCCACGGTTGCGCCTTTTGAAAACGGTTATTTTGTTAACAACACCGGGCGCTCGTCCTATTTTTTTAAACCTGAAGGTGTTTCTTCCATACTGGAACGCTTCGGTTACAACCTGTTCGCCATACCAAAGACAATTCCACCAACCAAAACTGCAAAAACAACGCAATTGATGGACGAGTTATCAGCTCAGCAGCAGGCCTATGTTAGCGATAACGGCTATGCCACAGCCAATAAAATACAAGCACAATGTGAAGACTATCGAGCCAAAGTAAAACGTTATTGGAAACCTGAACTTATAGACGTAAGTGAATCTGAGGAAACCGATAAAACGCTATTTAATCGTGCTCCTGAATTAGTCAGTTGCAGACGTTCTGCCGATAATTACGAAGAGAAAAAAAGTGAGAATAAAAATACTCCTGCATACCTGCGTGCCAATATATTATGGAGAAGCGGCAATTACACACTTACCGCCTCCACCCTAAACACCGATCCTGAAATATTGCAACTTTTCTCTCATAATGCGCTGGCGGAATTCCCTACTACATATCCCTCCCTGATTAGTCTTGGCCTCATGCCAGACGAACTAAACTACCTGTTTTTTGATGACGGTATTACCCGGGGCCTTTCTGCCTCTACCCTGCATAAATTAAATGAATCAGGATTTGATCTGCATACCTTAGATCGCTACGGTCGCAGCTTGCTTTTTACTGCGATTCAGGCGATGAATCTGGAAGCTCTGACATTCCTGGTAGAGCAAAACGTGCCCTATTATCAACCCGATGATGCACCCGATCCGCTCTATCAGGCGCTTTACTTTGCCGCCACTCGCGGGCATGAGCAAAATGCGTATGAAATCGTTTCACAGCTAATGAGCTATCAGCCCACCATCACCCAGGCACACCTTAACCAGATGCTGTTGCTAAAACTCAGGTTTCGCCAAACCTATAACAACATCGTCGATGCTTTCCCTGCATTGGCTAGTGATGGAGATAATGCTGTTTACCCTACAGAAACTTGCGCTTTATGACTGCTACGCCAATTCGAGTAATTTCAGTTGAAAATTAACGCGATGTTATGCAGCTAGTCGAATCGCCCTTTTGATTCGCTACATCATCCCAATAATACTTGGTATGCAAACTAACAGGTATTTTCATGACTAATCCCTTGCCCCTGTCGATTCTCGACCTCGCCCATGTCGCCCAAGGCAGCTCCGTACGCGACGCTCTGCTGCGCAGTCAGGCCATCGCACGAACGGCTGAGCAGGCCGGGTTTACCCGTTACTGGCTGGCGGAACACCATGGCATGCGGGCGGTTGCCAGTGCCGCCACAGCGGTGCTGTTATCAAGCGTAGGTGCAGTCACCAACCGTATTCGTATTGGTTCAGGTGGCGTCATGCTGCCCAATCATGCGCCACTGGTGATTGCCGAACAATTTGGCACCCTTGCCGAGCTTTATCCTAACCGGGTAGATTTAGGTTTAGGCCGGGCGCCGGGCACTGATATGGCTACTGCCCGCGCGCTGCGCCGCGATATTCAGGGCGATGCCGAGCGCTATCCCGAGGATGTCGCTGAGCTTCAGCGACTGCTGGGCACGCCCGAGGACGGCCAAAAGCCCATTGCTGTGCCCGGCGCCGGCACTCACGTGCCAATTTGGTTACTCGGTTCCAGTTTATATTCAGCTCAACTGGCAGCCCACATGGGATTGCCGTTTTCCTTTGCATCGCACTTCGCGCCCGATATGCTCGGCGATGCCATCAGCATCTACCGGGCAAATTTTAAACCCTCTGCGCAACTGGCCGAACCTTATGTATCGGCAGGTGTAATGGCGATCATCGGCGATAGCGAAGACCATGCAAAACAGTTGTTTACCTCGGTTCAGCAACAGTTTGCTAACCTGCGTCGGAACGCCAACAAGCCTATGCCCCCCCCTGCGGAAGACATTCGCCTTGAGCTCAACGAAATGGAAATCCGCGGCATTAACAGTACGCTGCGCTACGCTCTGGTGGGTGATAAGGCTGCAGCAGAGGAACAGCTTAATCGGTTTGTAGCGGCATTCGGCGTAGATGAGGTGATTATTTCCTTTCCTATTTTCGAGCAAGCCCGGGTATTACAGGCTATAGAGGCAGTAGGTTCTATGCACATCAAATCACCGGCAATATAACAAGGTATTCATCGAACTGAATTTCTGTCACTCAGTTAGCGCCATCAGGATGGTTATTTATTAACCAATGAGCTATATTTTGCTACGCAGACATACATTGTCTCACGCAATCTGGCATATTGCCGATGGACTGGGGACAGAACACGATGGATACGTTCGATACTTTTATTATTGCAGTAGGTGTAGCACTGGTTTTAGTGGGGCTTTACCTGTTTATCTCCGGTAAACAGGGCGACGGCTCCCGCAATAGCAATGTGGAAGGTTTTGGCATCAAGATTAATGTCAGTAACCCTTCCATCATTCTGGTTGTCATTGGCATAGGGCTTATCTTATTGCCCAAATTTTTACCCAATACCCCGGATTCTAATCCTTATATTCCGCCCGACCCAATCGACGGACCTGGCCCTGGTACCGGGCGAGAACCCGTCATCCCCGTGCAGCCTACGGTGTATTATCCCGAAGGTGACTGGTATTTAGTGGGCTACACGCAAAATGGCGTCGATATTTCCATGTCAGTGGAAGCTAATGCCACCTTTAGCGCTAAGTCGTCTAACGGCGTGACCTGGCGAATGGAATTTGTTGCTACAGACATGTGGGGCAATATGTCACAGTATTTCTATTCGGGCACAATCTCCCACGCCGATGAGGGCTATTATTTCACCGTTAAACAAACTAACGATCCGAGTATCCCAAGTGAAGTACGTTCGCCACTGATAATGAATCTTGAAGACAATGGCCAGTTACATCTTGAATACGCCATTGGTGTTAATAACATCATTATTCACTGGATGAAGTTGAGTTAAGGTAAATCTCAGCCATTTCAAGCCTCACTACAACGCCGTATAATGTCCAGCAGGGCATGACACTGGTCGTAAAAAGATACAGGACTGACGGATATGTGTTTGCTTACCTTAGTAAACTTCTGCTTTACTGTGACCTATAGAACACAATAAAACTGCCGGGCCTGGAACCAGGCAGGATCAGGAAGTGAAATGGCTGATAAGTCTGTTCAGAAATACACCGCCCCTGCCGGTGGCTGGGGTGCATTAAAAAGTGTCACCAAAAGCTGGATTGCCAGCGAAAAGCCGCTGAAAAACCTGCGCGCTATGCTCAAAACCAATCAGAACCATGGTTTTGATTGCCCGGGCTGTGCCTGGGGTGAATCACCGGAAAATGGCCTGGTTAAATTTTGCGAAAACGGCGCTAAAGCGGTTAACTGGGAATCTTCAGGTCGTCAGGTAGGGCCTGCATTTTTTGAGCGTTATACCGTATCTAAACTTTTAGAGCACAGCGATTACTGGCTGGAAGATCAGGGCCGGTTATCCCACCCCATGCAGTACGATCCGGCAACGGACAAATATACAGAGATCAGCTGGGATGATGCCTTTGCTTTGATCGCGCAACATCTCAACCAGCTGGCTAGTCCCGATCAGGCTGAATTTTACACCTCCGGGCGTACCAGTAACGAAGCAGCGTACCTGTATCAGCTATTTGTACGTGCATTTGGAACCAACAATTTTCCTGACTGCTCCAATATGTGTCACGAAGCCAGTGGCCATGCCATGAAACAGTCGGTGGGCGTAGGCAAAGGCACCGTGGTATTCGATGACTTTGCCAAGGCCGATGCCATATTTGTATTGGGCCAGAACCCGGGCACCAATCACCCTCGTATGCTTGAACCGTTACGGGAGGCCGTTGAGCGAGGTGCTCAGGTGGTTTGCTTTAATCCGCTGAAAGAGCGCGGTCTGGAACGTTTTCAGCATCCGCAACACCCGCTGGAAATGCTCACCAATGGCGATGCTCCCACTAACACAGCGTATTTCCGCCCGGCCTTAGGTGGCGATATGGCGGTCATGCGTGGTATTGCCAAATGCCTGTTGGAATGGGAAAGAGAAGCCCAGGCCAATAACCGTCCGGCGATATTTGATCACGATTTTATTGCCCGCCATACCAACGGCCTTGATGATTATCTGGCGCTGGTTGATGCCACTTCCTGGCAAGACATTGTTGAACAGTCGGGGCTCAGCAAAGACGATATTTACCTGGCGGCAAGTATGTATTGCCGGGCTGACCGGGTGATTATGTGCTGGGCCATGGGGATCACTCAGCATAAGCACTCGGTTGCTATCATCCAGGAAATTATTAACGTCCAGCTGCTGCGCGGCAATGTGGGTAAGCCGGGGGCTGGATTATCGCCCGTGCGAGGCCACAGCAATGTGCAGGGCGACAGAACAATGGGTATTGATGAAAAGCCTCCGAAATGGTTGCTCGACGCCCTGGAGGAACGCTTTAAATTTTCAGTCCCCCGAGAGCCCGGCCATAACGTGGTACAGGCTATTCAGGCCATGGAAAAGGGGCGCGCTAAAGTCTTTATTGGCATGGGCGGCAACTTTGCTCAGGCTACCCCGGACACACCGCGTACGCATGCAGCGCTTAAGCAATGCGACCTTACGGTACACGTCAGCACCAAACTCAATCGCTCACATTTAATTACCGGTAAATCTGCGCTGATTTTACCCTGTCTGGGTCGCACCGAAGCAGACATTCAGGGCGGCCAGCCCCAGGGCGTGACGGTAGAAGATACCTTTTCGATGGTACATATTTCTTATGGGCAACTGCCGCCGGGCTCAGCGCTGTTACGTTCAGAGCCAGCGATTGTGGCAGGTATGGCTAAAGCTGTGCTGGGCAATTACCCGGTAGACTGGGACGCGCTGATTAACGATTACAGCCGCATCCGCGAGTTGATTGCCGATACCATCCCCGGCTTTACCGGCTTTAATGAGAAGTTATCCCAACCCGGCGGATTTCATTTACCTAACCCGGCGGCTGAGAGAACGTGGCGCACGGCCGACCAGAAAGCCGGGTTTGCTGCCAATCCATTACCCGGGCAGTTACTCACTGCACAATTACCTGCCGGAGAAACGCCGGATCTTATTTTGCAAACTCTGCGCTCACACGATCAATACAATACCACTGTCTATGGCCTTGATGACCGCTATCGGGGCGTATTTGGCCAGCGCTATGTGGTGTTCGTTAATCCGGAGGACATCAACCGGCTGGGCTTTAGCGAAGGCGATAAGGTCGACATGGTTTCCCTGTGGCATGATGGCAGAGAACGTTGCGTGGAAGGTTTCACCCTGGTGGCTTACGATATTCCTCAGGGGCAGGCCGCAGCTTATTTTCCGGAAGCCAACGGTCTGGTACCGCTGGAGAGTTATGGCGATGAGTCATTCACGCCCACTTCCAAATACATTGCTATTAAACTGATAAAAGCACAGCCTGATAACCGCATCCCGGTTTCTCACAACTAGCCTGCATTACCGGCTACTGAGCTATGATACACCCTGGGGGCGCTGTGGTGGGGTAAATGGATTAAGTTAAGCTGATACCGTTTAGCCCACTCCACAGCCATAGTGGTAGGCGCAGATAAGGTGACCAGGGTTGGCAGACCAACACGAATAGCCTTTTGCACCAACTCCAGCCCGCAACGACTGGTCAGCACCATAAACCCATTCGTTAAAGGGGTGTCGGATAAAGCCAGCGCGCCTATCAGTTTGTCCATGGCGTTGTGGCGGCCAATATCTTCACGGCACAATGTGATGCGACCTTCGTTAGTCACAAAAAATGCGGCATGCTGGGCGCCACCTGAATGCAGAGCCTGTTGATATTCACGGATACGATGACGAAGGTTGGTGAAGGCACACACTTTTGGCAAGGGCGCATCAGGTAATATGAAAAGTTCAGGTAACGCTGATTTCAGCGCATCTGTACCGCAGATACCGCAGCCCGAACTGCCAGCCAGGCGGCGTTGATAAGACTTCAGTTGCCACTGGGCACGAGGACTAAGCTGCACATCAGCAACCCCCTGCTCGCTTTCAAAGGTCACACTGATGCTACGAAACTGGCCCGGCGAATCAATAACGCCGTGAGTCAGGCTAAATCCAACCACAAAATCCTGCACATCATCGGGGCTAACCATCATCACCGCATAACTAATGTCGTTATAGCTGATAGCCAGGGCACACTCGGTTGGCAGCGCACTCTCTTCTTCCAGTTGCTGTGCACTGACGGTCTGGTAGCGATACACTTCAGCGGTCTTTGCTCGATCTGCCATGGTCAGGATTCATATGGTTAGTTTTAACTGGGATGATAGTATAACCAGGCAGGGTTAGACACAGGATTTTATCTAATTTATGAGAGACGACGGCCTGTTATAAATACAGGGCGTTTTTCGGCAGGCATAAAAAAAACGATGACCGAAGTCATCGTTTTCTCTGAATTTTGAGTTTCCTTCTCAGCGATCCCTTGCGACTAAAATCTTCCCGATTAAAATCCGTATACGCCCCTTTCCTTCTTTTCTCACATCATCCTGCGCGAGCTGTTCTCCCTGAACAGGTCCCTTTCCATTATTCCTGAATAAGCTGTACATCCTGCTACAGCATTCTCCATCCCGGAGTTGTCCTTTTCGGCCTTCCCGACCGGTCCTTTATCCTTAAACAGAGTTCCTTACCCTGTCTTACTCATCCTAAGCAATCCCAAGTTCATCCGTGTGTCTTCCTGACTCGTCGTGTTTCCTTGTGACACATTTATAGTACGCTTATGACTGAGGAACGCTAATCCACTCTGGGATTTTTTTGCGTCAACGTTGCCAGTCAAGACTGACAAAAACAAATTTATTTTATATTTTTCATAATGTTAAAAATTAAGCGACATTTTGAGCACAGACAAGGATCTACAATATCTCACAGCTTTGTAAGATATTTCGTACACAGGAAGAGGGGAATTGTCTTATCCTTTTGGCTAAGTTTCAGGCATCGATTACCTGAGTGCACAGAGGAATAGTTGTAGAGCGTTATAATGAGAAAATAAAAGATTGCCTATTTTGTCTCCATTTCGGTATAAGTATATCCAGGTGTTGCCTTAGCGCCAGAACAGGCAGCTATTACCAACAAGCATTTGTGAAAACGGACTTTATTAATGACTTCATCCACTCCCATCAACAAAAAAACATTAATGCACGCTGCCCTGGCCGCCCTCAGTGCGGGCTTGATACTCTGGATAGTGAGACAAGAAGTAAATCTGTTGCTGATGCTTGGTGTTTTTAACCTGGTTTGGATAGTGAAGTGGTGTAAATCCATGCCAGACAGCACGATAAAGGACCCGGTAAAGTATGTAACGTTTAACAATGGTCAAATTCAGTTTGGCTCAACTTCAATACCGGCCCACAAAGTTACACGGGTGGCATTAGAAACCACGAATGAGCACTGCTATTTTTCCCTCCCCTATAATCCAACATCACCGGGAAATCCCCCGGGTTTTGTTTTTCCCGCTCGCAAAGCAGCGGAGTTCAAGCGCTATCTTCAGACAGAGTTAGGTGATATTCATTTTATCCATTAAGCAGTTTGTCCATTAGAGAGCTGTACTGGTAATAAATAAGTAATAACAGCCCTTTACGCTACGCACAGGAAGTTGCCAATTACCAGCTAACTGGCAAGCAAGTTACCAGTCACCCTGTTTTCACCCGTTCAGCACAAAAACAACAAAACAGCTAAATTTCATAGACTTAAAATAATTTAATCGGTAAATTTTAGTTTGGCACCCGTTTTGCTAAATATTGTTAATTAAAGAAATGCTAAAGCAGTAGCCATTACAATAAAGTTGTTGTTAACCATTTATACCAGCAACAACACACTAATAACTGTTCGATTTCGCAGTAAGGTAAAAACATGACACGTACACAAACAATAACCAGCGGCCTTCTACTCACACTTGCTACCACAGCACCGGCCTTTGCACATACTGGTCACGAAACGGTTCAGAATGCCTTTTTGGCTGGTTTGTCACACCCTATGATGGGAGTTGATCACCTTATTGCCATGGTAGCGATGGGCTACTGGGCGTCAGGTTTTGCAGGTAAACAATACAAAGCCATGCTTGCCGCATTTTTTGCATTATTGATTGGTGGTTTCTCATTAGGCTTAGCAGGTTTCAGCTTTTCGTTTATGGAAACGGGCATCGTACTGACATCTGTAATCACCGGCTTACTTATTGCTAAACGTAAAAATGTAACTCAGGGCCTGGCGGTTAGCCTGGCTGCCTGTTTTGCAATGTTTCACGGTTTTGCTCATGGTCTCGAGACCGCCGGCTCCGTCCCTTATCTGTTTGCTTCAGGTTTCCTCGTTACCAGCGCCACACTGGTAGCGGCGGGCTTTGCTGTGTCGAAACTGGTCTCGCGCAGCATCCCTTCTGCAAACAGAGTCATTGGGCTGGTAATTGCAATGATGGGAGTATCGTTGTTTTCAATTTAGGTGACCCACACCAATTATTGAATACCATGGGCAGGAGCCGATCTTAGGGTCGGCTCCTTTTTTGCGTTATTAAAACCGATGGCTTCATTTGATGCAGCGCTAACACACTAAAAGTCAGCACAACATTCATTATCCCAATAGCACCTTCCCGGATTATTGCTGTAAGCTATTATGATTAATTAATATGTAAGGCGTTCAGGGATGAGTGAGTCAGCCTTTTTCTATGAGCCTTTTCAAACCGTCTTTCGGTACTGATATGAAAACAGAAAAAGAAATTCTCGCTGAGTTTACAGCCCTTGTTTTTGAAAAGGGACAACCATCAGCCATGGATATTTTTGCTAAACAGAACCTATTAAAAGGATCTTTATCTTCTGTAAGGCTGGCAGCTAACGACGCATTAGAACTGTCTGCTTTAATGCGCCAGGATCAACAGAACAAGTTGAATCTTAAAATGAAGGAGAGCGGCCTACCTTCTCTCACCACGATGCATAATAAGGCATTCAGAGACTTTCTTAAGATCGCCAATCGGGGAATCATCAAAAAAGAACAAGAGTACCGGCTGGTGCGCTCTGTATCAGAAACAACCATTTTAAGTTTGGAACAACAGTCCGTTGCTTATAAATTGTTGGAGAGCTACGAACAAACACACAGCTAACAAAAAATTATGTCAGCGCTAGCAAATCCGTGGCAATTGCTCGCCCACCAGCATATCCAGGATGCGCTCTCCGCCAAAGTGAGTTTTCACCAGCACCCGGTTATAGTTCGACTCAATGACTTCACCAATAATGGCTGAATCTTTCCCGGCCGGATGATTGCGCATCGCCTCTAGCACCGCCTCAGCTTTATCGGCTGGGACCGCAGCAACAAGTTTACCTTCATTAGCAAAGTACAGTGCATCGAGCCCCAGGATCTCGCAGACACCGCGCACGGTATCTCTTACCGGGATCTGTTCTTCCTGCAAACGAATACTGACGGCGGATGACTCAGCGAATTCACATAAAACCGTGGCGACACCGCCCCGGGAGGCATCACGAATGGCGTGAACGTCCGGACACACTTTCAACATAGTTTGGACTAATTCATTTAACGCCTGGCAGTCGGTTTCCAGCGTCACATCAAGCGCCAGATCACCGCGGGCATTAAGTATTGCTGCACCATGATCGCCTATCAGGCCATTTACAATAATTTTGTCGCCTACCCGGCAGTTAGACGCTGAAATATCAACTCCTTCAGGGATCACCCCAATGCCACTGGTATTGATAAAAATTTTATCGCCTTTACCTTTAGGTACCACTTTGGTGTCGCCGGTGACGATAGTCACTCCGGCCTTATCAGCGGCCGCTTTCATTGAGGCAACCACGCGTCGCAGTAGCTCAACATCGAGCCCTTCTTCTAAAATCATACCGCAGGACAAATACTTTGGGATCGCGCCAGACACAGCAATATCATTTACCGTACCATTTACCGCCAGCGAGCCAATGTCGCCGCCTGGAAATTCTACTGGGTCGACCACGTAGGAATCGGTGGTAAACGCCAGTTGTGCGCCACTTTGCATTAGTTCAGCCAGTTCAAAACGAGCCTGATCTTCCAGTTGCTCCAGGTCGGGATTAGCGAAGGTCCCCACAAAAACATCTTCAATCAGATCGCGCATAGCTTTGCCGCCTGCGCCATGAGCCATGGTGATGGTTTTGGCCCGCAGGGTCCGTTTAGGTTTATTCATACTGCTTACTCGGTTAGTTAAACGGCTTGTTTTACGTCGATTTTGCCGTAGCTGTAGTAGGCTGAACAGGCGCCCTCGGTCGATACCATTAACGCGCCGATGGGCGTTTCAGGGTTGCACTGCTCGCCAAACAATTTGCACTCCCAGGGTTTGAGCACGCCCTTAAGCACTTCGCCACACTGGCAGGCTTTAGGGTCGGCCACATGGGCAGGCTCTACGGCAAATAAGCGTTCAGCATCAAATCGGGCGTATTTTTCACGAATACGCACGCCGGAATGGTCAATAGAGCCCAGGCCCCGCCACTCAAAAAATTCGCGAAGCTCAAACACATCACCAACAGCTTTCAGGGCGTTATTGTTACCCTGCTCTGGCACAATTCGTTTGTACTGATTTTCCACCAGCGCCTTACCATCACGGATTTGCTCTACCACCATCAGCATGGACTGCAGAATATCCAACGGCTCAAAACCGGCTATCACCAGCGGGCGTTTATAATGACTGGCAATAAATTCATAAGGCGCTTTACCAATTACCATCGATACATGACCGGGCCCTAAAAAGCCATCTATAACCATATCCGGAGAGTCCAGAATCGCCTTGATGGTAGGAATGATGGTGATGTGGTTGCAGAACAGCGAGAAGTTCGTAATGCCTTCTCTATCTGCCTGTAGTAGCGTTAACGCCGTACTCGGCATGGTGGTTTCAAAACCCAGTCCGAAAAACACCACGTTTTTATGCGGATTTTTTCGGGCAATATCCAGTGCATCCATAGGGGAATAAACCATACGTACATCACAGCCATCAGAATTGGCCTGCTGCAGGCTTTTCTTCGAGCCTGGCACACGCATGGCATCACCAAAGGTCGTAAATATCACATCAGGCTGTTCAGCAATGGCAACGCAATCGTCTACTCTTCCCATCGGCAATACACAAACCGGGCAGCCTGGACCGTGCACCATTTCAATCTTATCGGGTAATAACTCTTCCAGTCCGTAGCGAAAGATTGAGTGCGTATGGCCTCCGCAAACTTCCATTATTTGTAACGGGCGTTGGGCGGTCGTGGGGATTTCCTCTACCACGGCATGGATGCGCTCAAGCACTCGCCGGGCCATTTGGGGATCGCGAAACTCATCAACAAACTTCATTATTTCTTCTCCTGAGACAACCCGACGGGGCTGTCAGCTAGCAGACTGTGCACCAGATCCCATAAAATGTGATAGCAGGCCAGGTGGCATTCCTGAATACGGTGAATACTGTCGCTGGGCACTTTGAGCGCAACATCGCAGTGATGTCCAGACACCATCTCTCCGCCGGTACGGCCCGTGAATGCAATGACTTTTATACCCATGACACGAGCTTTTTTGCAGGCTTCAATCAGATTGGCCGAATTACCACTGGTTGAAAATACCACCAGGGTGTCGCCCGGATTAGCCAGCGCGGATAATTGGCGGGTCAATACATGCTCTACGCCCACATCATTGCTGACCGCCGTGATCATCGCGGTATCCTGCGATAAGTTGATGGCGGGCAGTGCTCTGCGACCGGTAGTCACCGGATGCATGAATTCCACCGCCAGATGCGCTGCATCGCAGGATGAACCGCCATTTCCGGCGGTGAGCAATCGGCCCCGTTTAGCATAAGTACTGGCAATAATTTTGGCCGCATTCAGCAAAGCATCACTTTGCCGGGCAAAAAATTGTTCTTTTACCGACAGGCTGTCACGGGCTTTGGCGCCAATGGATTTCAGCAGGGCGTCATCCAGCCCCTGTGCATTGGCGTTCTTTTCCTTTGCTTCACTGCTGGCAAACGGATAGAGCGCCGACAGAACAGACTGGTTATCAGTAGGCTCGCTCATCACGGTTATCCCTGTGCACCCTGTTGCATGGCGTCGAGCTCTTCCTGTAACTCACCAATCTCAGCCAGAATCTCCAGTGTTCGCCGGGCTTCTTCCTCATCGATAATACTCATGGCAAAGCCTACGTGCACCAGCGCCCAGCTACCTACTAAAGATTGCAGGTTACCATCAACTGGCACCACACAACTTAAATTGGCTTCGCGCTTAACACCGGAAACCTGAACAATACCGGTTTGCATGGCCTCATCGCTGATAGCGACAATCTGGCCGGGAATCCCTAAACACATACTGATATTCCCCTTAATGCTGTTTACTGGTTTCTGAGTCGCCGGATTTCTCAAGCTCGTAACGTTCCAGCTTGGAGCGCAATCCTACCCGCGATAAACCCAGTTCCAGCGACGCACTGCTTTTATTCCAGCGATGGCGGATCAGTGTTTCGCGCAGAATGCGTTTTTCCAGCAGTTCGACCTTTTCTTTGAGCGTGCCCTCAAGGCCAGCAAACACATCAATGTCTTCATCCTCACCGCCTGGTGCCGCTCTTAAGACCCTTGAATTGAGCAGGTCTGCGGTTAGCCATTCGCCTTCACACATTACCAGCATGCGGCGTACCTCATTTTGTAGTTCACGCACGTTACCCGGCCAGCTGTACCGTTTCATACAGGCGATGGCTTCTTCACTAAAACCTTTTACCGGCTTATCGAACTGATGCATGGCGGTTTGTAGAAAGCTGTTCGCCAGCACCGGAATATCTATCGTACGGCTAGACAATGCCGGCAGCTCCAGGGTGACTTCGGCTAAACGAAAATAAAGATCTTGCCGGAACCGGCCGGCGCGCACTTCTTCTTCGAGGTCTCGGTTGGTTGAAGCCACTACCCGCACATTGACCTTACGGCGCTGTTGCTCGCCGAGGCGGCGAATTTCACGCTCTTGCAGAACCCGCAGCAATTTAACCTGAAATGCCGGGCTTATCTCACCAATCTCATCCAGAAAAATAGTGCCGCCATCAGCCTGTTCAAACAGGCCTACATGGTCGGTAATCGCGCCGGTAAACGAACCTTTTTTATGGCCAAACAATTCAGATGCCAGCAGTTCATCGGGCATGGCACCGCAGTTTTCAACCACAAACGGTCGGTCTGAACGCAAGCTGTTGTAATGCAGCGCCCGGGCAAAGAGTTCCTTACCCGCACCAGATGGGCCAGTGATAAGCACCGAGACATCATAAGGCGCAATTTTGCTAACCTGATCACAGACTTTATTCAGCGGGCTTTGCGCATGGCGTTTGATCTCTTCAAGCTGAAAGCTATTGCGCAGATGGGCTTTTTTCTCATTAACCTGCTGCTCGGCCTGCTCTTCAGTAAGACGCATCTCCATATTCAGCAGCGCATTCTCACTTTGTAGAGCACACATCCGGCATGCACTGCGGATAATCATTAGCAGACTTTCCGGGTGCCAGGGTTTGGTGATGTACTGCAAAATACCCGCTTCGTTAAGGCCTTTGATAATGTCTTCTGAGTCGGTATAGCCAGATAAAATAAGCCGGGCAACCTGAGGCCAGCGATCCCGTACTTCGGTTAGGAGCTCTACACCGGTACGATCCGGCATGCGTTGATCGCACAGGATCACCTGCACGTCATGGCTTTCCAGTATTTCCAGCGCCAGGTCGGCGCTATTGGCAGTTAATACGTCAAACTCTTCATCCAGAGTTCGCTCAAGGGTTTCAAGCGAACGGACTTCATCATCAACGCATAACACAATAGGACGTTGAGATGTGGTCATTATAAGATTGCCTTAAACTGCTCTACCTGCTGTTGTAAAAGATGAATACGAGACTCAATGATGGCTGCCCGTTTGGTGTTGATCCAATCCAGCCACTCCTGCATGCCCTCGCCACTTTTGGCTGACAGCTGAATAATACGGATTTCCGGATTGACCCGTTTAGCGTACTCAATGCATTTCTCGACATCAAAATCCAGATACGGCAGTAAGTCGGTTTTATTCAGGATCATCAGTTCTGAAGCATGAAACATATCCGGGTACTTCAGCGGTTTATCTTCGCCTTCGGTGACCGAAAGAATTGACACTTTTGCTGCTTCGCCCAGATCAAAAGAGGCCGGGCACACCAGGTTACCGACATTCTCGATGAACAGCACGCCGCCGGTCATCCCGGAGAAGTTCTCCATGGCATGACCCACCATGTGCGCATCGAGGTGACACCCTTTACCGGTATTGATCTGAATAGCCTGAACGCCGGTTTCGCGGATGCGGTCAGCGTCGTTGGCCGTTTGCTGATCGCCTTCTATCACGCCTACACAGTAGCGGTCTTTAATGTGATTAATGGTTTCCGTCAATAAGGTGGTTTTGCCAGATCCCGGGCTTGAAACCAGATTGAGCACAAACAACGACTGCTGTTCGAAACGCACCCGGTTTTGCGCGGCATACTGGTTATTTTTACCCAGAATATCCTGCTCAATTTGCACCATTCGGCTTTGACTGAGACCTGCCACATGGGCATGAGCCGGGCCTTTGCCAAAGTGAATATTATCGCCATCACTTTCAATACCGCCGTGATCATGCTGGTCTTCATGACTGTGTGCGTGTGAATGGTGGTGACTATGTCCATCATGATGGTGATGGTCGTGATGATGATGCCCGTGGGCATGTGAATGATCATGACTATGCCCATGAATATGAGTGTGATCATGGCTATGCCCGTGGGCGTGTCCCTCATGCCCTTCTATTTTAACTTCACCTTCTGAACAACCGCAAACCGTACACATGTTTATGCCACCTCTAGTTCTTTCATTCTCATTTCTTCACCCTGCGTTATCTGTAAGTGATAACTGCCACAAACAGGGCAACTGTCATAGCGTTGCGTGACCGGGACGGTATCCAGACACTGCAAACAGAAGGCTTTTCCCGGCATTTTTATAATGTGCAGGCTGGCGCCTTCGGCCAGACTTCCTCTTATAACGGCATCGAAACAAAACGTCAGTGCGTCGGCTTCGATGGTGGCGAGCGGGCCAATTTCGACCCACACCGCTTTGACTTTTTCAAACGACTGGCTCACGGCCTGTTCTTCTAATACCTGCAGGATCCCTTCTGCAATAGACATCTCATGCATGAATTAACTCCAACCGCCACGACACACAAGGGTCGAGAAGTTTTATCAGGGTTTCCACCACCGGGGTTACCTGATCCCAGGGTAAATATAGCCCTTCCAGCATGGTTTTGAGACTGCCCTGGGGATGAAAATTCCACTCAGTGGGGGCAATAATCTGGTATTTAGCCACGTGATTACGGTTATCCAGTTCAACTTTATGTAACAGAGAACCTCTGGCCGTTTCGACTACAGAGCAGCCCCGCACGCCTGTTCCCTCAGCCCGACTAAACTGATGCTGGCCGATTATTGATCTGAGCCTCATTGGCGCTGTGGTTATTTCACGGTAAAGCGAGCGCAGGCGACTTTCAATTAAAAATCCTCTGGCTTCAATATTTTGTCGAGCCCAACAGCCGGTTTCGGCCGGTGCCCCACTAACGGTTGGCTGATGACAAAACTGTTCCGCTTCCGCAGCCTTTAATGATGTCAACACTGCCATCAGCTGTTGCGACTCAGTTAAGTTTAACGTTTTTGCGGCCAGTCCTAACGGGTATTCACCGCAGGCTTTCAACAACTGACATACCTGGGTTGATAATCCCATCGTTGCTAACGAGGATCCGGCCTGGTTGGCCGGTAATAATGGCTTAATAACCTCTTCCAGTTGCCGGGCCAATTGCTCTAGCGCAGGCTGACAATCCGCCTCACCGGATGTTGCCGAAGCCAGGGTTAAACACCAGTCAAGTTGCTTACGACACTGATTGAACCAGTCCACCACATGACGCATTCTGGATTTATGCTGTGGTGCCCAGCTGGTCACCCAGCTAAACACCTGCTCTCTTAACGACTCGGCAAATAATAGTGTATCCCGGGCTTGCTTTATGACCGACGTTTCAGTGATGCCAGTGGCGCTCTCTACGGCTCTGAGCGCGGCGATTAACTGCCCTATCCCGCAAATATAAAAGAGCGATGGCATCGTCGACAGTACCCGATCAACCGGTTTTTCGCTGAACAGGCGGGTAACGGCAAACGGGCGGGTATTGTTGATATCAACGGCTTTGATATGGTCACGGTTATAACAAACGGTTACTTGTATGCCGCCGGTAAGCGGATTAGACCCTGCGTTATGCGCTTTACTTCCGCCAGCCAGTTCTGCAGCAATATTCATGGTCTGCTGTCCTCTTGCCGGGCGAAGTTGCCGGTTAAGAATGCCCGGCGACTCACCTGTGGCGCATCATCGGCCAGTTGCTGTTCACTCTCTGCATCACAGTCTTTTGCATCAAGCTCAGCAGCCTGACGCATTTCGCTATGAACCGTATAGCTTTGATGTCGTTCTGAAGCCGCAATGTTTTCTGTATCAAACAACGCTGCCAGCACTTCCTGCGCGGTTTCCATCGCTATGCTCTGTGAGGAAAACTCAAACATCGGTGAAAACACCGAGCAGGTGGCGAAATCGCCACATTCCCGGGCATAAGCACGAATAAAATCATACTGGCCGGAGGGCAATTTCTGACGAAATTTAGCGCCAACTTGCTTAGCGTTATGATGAGACGCCTCGCCCGGGAGCAACACAATATTCATACACCAGGGCGTAACGATGATGCCCAGCCAATTGTCTTCCCATGACAAAAAATCGGTCGCATCCACTGCGAGCTTATTATTGTACACCGGCAGGCCTGCCATTTTGCGGGCCACCGATTCATAGAAAGCGACAACTGCTGTACCGTTTGACACTGTTAGTCCTCTATCACCATAAACTGATCGCGGTCACCATCACATTCCGGACACCGCCAGTGGTCGGGTAGGTCGACGAACGCCGTGCCTGGTGGAATTTGCCAGACCTCATCACCTTCGCCCGGATCGTATACATACCAGCATATTTTGCATTCAAGTCTGGCCTGCTTATCAATGCGGCTGGCATCGCCTAAATAACTGCCTTCAAAACCCTGAAAACTCATTCTGCCTTCCTATACCAACGCATCGCGGATTTCAGACAAACGTACCGCTGAATCGGCCAGACCCTCGGGGGCTGCGCAAGCCACGGCAGGAATTGCCACAATTTCCAGGGTGTCCAGGATAAGTTGGTCGGTACTGTTGTAATACTGTACCCGCCACAGGCCATCTACCTGAGTCGACGTGATACGGCAGTTGCCGTATCCCCGGGACAAAATGGTGACACTGCCGGTACCGGTGGTTTCGGTCAGGCTGTAGTGATCTTCAGGCGAAAAAGGTAGCAAGGACAGGTTTATCACATGCGAGGCCATCCCCGGGTCGCGCTGGTAGTCTGCAGAGGTATCAGCAATTTCTACCAGTACCGAAGGCGCATTCAACAGCCCTTCAGGCAGCCTGGCGATTCTGGAAGGTAAATCCACCTTAGTGGCAAATGCCTGGTCTTTCACACATTCGGGGATCTCTGCCACCTCAATAGCTTCTGCTGTCACGTTACTCTGCTCGTCAAAGGTACGTAAACGCCAGATACCGGCCATGACCGTTTCCTGAATTCTGACCGGCTTATCGCCATCGATCACAACGCTCACCTCGCCTTCACCGAGGATTTGATTAAGCAGGTTTAAATCTGCCTGGGGTAACTCGGTAAGCGTCATAATGCTGCTCTGACCGTTTTCGTTGATCTGGCCAAGCATAAGCTGGATATCGGCGAGGATACTCATGGCCTGTGGGCAACGTTCCAGCTCACTTTCTTGCGGAAACGATGGCATATCATAGGTGTTCATTTCCGATGGCATCTTCATGTAATCAAGCACCATGTCGCCTTCGGACTGGCTGCCCGGCCCGATTGGGACATTGACGATGTTTATACTGTTATCACGCATGTTGTTCCCCTATTGTCCGCAACGTTTACTCACCGGATTAAACACTACCGGAATACCAATACCCGGATCCGGGCGGGGCTCCAGCGTCAGGATTCGATGGATCTCGTGTACGTAGTCATCCCAGTTTTGCACTTTGGTAATCGCGTCGAGATACTGGCCATGCTTAAGAAACACCAGTGCCGGCCACGCCATAAAGTTATAACGGCCGCGACAGGCGGTTTGAATATCTTCAGATACCACCGCTGGGGTAAGCTGAGGAAATTGCTTGATCAGCTCTGGCAGGATCACAGCTACATCCAGGCTTTCCGGAAAGCGTTTAGGATCTTCGGTTAAAAACAGCACACTAATTGGTGTCTGCTCAATGAAACCTTCAAAGTTATCGTCGTCGAGTAAGGGATAGCCTAATTCGTCGATAAGACGATTGATCAGCGGTGAGTTCATAGTGTTCTCTTATCTTATTTATTTTAAAAGCGGTTTTAAGTGGTCAGGTAGCTCAGGCTCCCGGTCTACCAGATCTTTGAAGCAATCGTCGAGATCGACACTGTGCCCGGACATCACCCGTTCTATAGCGCTGACGGCCTCTTCCACCTGTTGTGCCCGCGCTTCAGTGAGCACTTCCCGGGCAGCGTCTAAAAAGACTAACAACCAGTCACCAGCCACTACATCGCCCACCAGCGAGATATCAATCCAGCGCTGCTCTGCGCCGCGCTGACAGTAAGCCTTGTGGCTGTCGGTGTGAATAACCTGAAACGGCACGCCAATACACATTACTTGGTACTTTCCCCTACAGCTCCGCCTATTACACGGCTATCACCGGTACGGCACGCTGCCTGCTCATCCGGGCGGCCCTGCTCATAGTCGCTCAGGTTTAACTGACCCGGCGCCAGCGCCTGTGCCGTCCCTGCGCTTCGTTGCGCACAAATACCAAACTGCGTCAGGTAGGCCAGCGCAATGTCGATAGCGGGTTGCACCTGTGCCTTTACTTCCTCGCGCAAACTACCGCCAAAATCTTCCAGCTCAACCGGCTGACACCCCACCAGCAACAAATCCGCCGGGTAATGACCGGTAAACTCGGCCATGGCTAACACTTCCTGAAAACCGGTCTGATGCAGACTCATCTGTTTAGCGCCCATAAATTTAGGCACTTCGTCGTTATAGATGGTTTTTAAGGTGCCTGGTGCCAGGCCGTAATCAATAGCGTCGAACACCACAAGCACATCGGCTTCCTGAACATGCTGTACCAGATAAATGCCCTGGGTACCGCCATCCATGATTTTTACGTTGTCGCCAAAATCATAATCCTGGTTAAGCGCCTCAACACAGCGAACACCAAACCCTTCATCGGCCCATAACACATTGCCAATGCCTAAAATAAGTATTTGCTTTTCATTCATTAGATTTTGCACGGTAGTAAAACTCAGACTCTCTGACGCTTGCGCTAATTACATTTTATTTACATACATCAAGTTGCATGCCAACTTAGTAAAAAATCAGGAAGCGCCGTATGGCGGGGTGTCACGGGGGGCGTTACAAGTAACCATACTAAAAAAAAGGAAATAGATATAACAATACTATCCAGCAATTGGAAAGTTACTAACCACCCTCTTTAACGAATCGGCGGCTGGCATCGTACAGCTCCCAAAGCTGTTGTTTTTCCAACCAAAACATCGGTGTTGTCTGAAAGTGTCGGGCCAGTCTGATAGCGGTATCGGCAGAGATCGCACGTTGGCCTTTGATAATTTCGTGTACACGTCGGCGGGATATGCCTAACAGTCGCGCCAGCTCAGACTGGCTGATATTCAGCGGTTTAAGATAACAACGCTCAAGAAATATACCGGGATGTTCAGGCTTGCGGCTACTCAGACAATGGCTGCGAACATTGAGGTTGAAGGCTGTCATCCGGTTGCTCAGAATAGTCATTAAAATGGGTTAAAGAAAAAGGGACGCAGACGGGGTCAACAATTGCCTGCATCCCTCTGAGGAGCCTTAATCCGGCTTATCGTCCTTAAACATCCGCCAGCCGCTGATCATGGTGGAGATCAGACTTTGACGTGACATGATGTCTTCACGAATTGCCACATAGACATGGATCATAATAAAAGTGATCAGATACCACATGCCCAGGCGATGCCAGGTATGCACATCCTGACTCTGGCCAAACAGCGGGATCACCCAGCCAAACAACGTATCCTGCCAGCTTCCCTGCCCGGCACCTTCACTGTAAAGCGCAAAGCCTGTGAAGATCATAAAGATCATGCCGAGGATGAAGAAAAAGAACATGCCCAGTTGTGCCAGCGGGTTGTGACCGATGTACTTCTTGGGCGTCTTTTCCATAAACAGGTACCAGCGTACCTCGTGCCATACCTCTTTCCACCAGGCTTTCACAAAAAACTTGGGGAAGAACAGTTCACGGGAATGATGGTTCCCTACCAGCGCCCAGTACAACCGGCCGATAAAGCCCACGGTTACCACGTAAGCCGCGGCAAAGTGGGCAAATCGAATGTAACCCATCAGGAAATTATCGCTGGCTTCTCCCGGTAAAGTGGGTAAAGGCTGACCGATAAAATACCCCGTAACGCACAGGGTGATGATGGAAAACACGGTTATCCAGTGCCACAAGCGCACTGGCGCTTCGTAAACATACACCGCGGTTTGACGGCGGGTGATAACCTTCTCATCACCACTGTGATGGTTATCCGTAAGCTGACTTCTCTCAACAGCTTTGCTTTTCACTGACGTAGACATAATTGAGTCTCCAGAGAGAGCAACAGAGTGCTCTCTTAACGAATTTTCACTTTAGTCAGTTCCTGACCGTCTTCACTCATTACGTGTGTGGAACAGGCCAGACACGGGTCAAAGCTGTGTAAAGTTCGCAGGATTTCAACCGGCTCATCAGGGCGCTCCATGGGCGTATTAAGCAATGACGCTTCAAACGCACCGATATTGCCTTCTGAATCACGTGGAGAACCATTCCAGGTGGTGGGTACCACTGCCTGGTAGTTTTCAATTTTACCGTCTTTAATCTTAATCCAGTGACCCAGTGCACCGCGCGGCGCCTCGTTGGTGCCCACACCCTTGGCTTCTTTCGGCCAGGTTTTTGGATCCCATTTTTCCACATTGGCGGTAGAGGTATCACCGTTTTTAATGTTATTGACCAACTGATGCCAGTCATCCAGCATAGAGTCGACACACAGCTCAGAATCCAGTGCTCGCGCCAGGGTTCGGCCCAGCGTTGAAGGCAGGAACTGTTTTAAACCGAGGTCCATACCAGTGGCCTGGTTAAACGCCGACAGTGAGCGGTCAACTTGTTCCTGAACGTACTCTTTGCCAGAAGCATAAGCCACGATGTAGCGAGACAGCGGGCCCACTTCCATGGCATGACCTTTCCAGCGCGGTGATTTAATCCAGCTGTACTTAGCGCTTTCATCAAGCTCTTTAATATTTGTTTTGGTGCCTTTAAAGTTTGGCCCCAGTTCAAATTTCGCTTCTGTTTCACCGTCCCAGGGGTGCAGGCCTTTAGCGCCGTTAGCATACTGATACCAGCTGTGATCCACGAACTCCTGAATTTCATCCGGATTACGCACATCCACCGGGTGTATCTCATCCCAGTTGCCATTGATAATCGCGCCAGCCGGAATGAGGTCGGTGGATTTATCGCCCGGTACCACTGTGTGCGTACCATAACTCAGCACGTTAGAAGCGGCCAGGCCGCCGCCGTACAGCCAGTTTTTATAAAGCGTTGCAATAGCAATCACGTCCGGAATATAAACGTTTTTAATGAAGGCTTCGGCTTCGCGAATACGCTCCAGCACAAAGTTAAGGCTGGTCATATTGACTGGCGCGCCGGATGAGCCTGTACCGTCGAGGTTAATCGCACATGGCACACCGCCAACCATAAAGTTAGGGTGTGGGTTCTTACCGCCGAAAATAGTGTGGATCTTAACGATCTCTTTTTGCATATCCAGCGCTTCAAGGTAGTGCGCCACCGCCATCAAATCTGCTTCAGGCGGCAGTTTATAAGCCGGGTTGCTCCAGTAGCCATTGGCAAATAACCCTAACTGACCGCTTTCGATAAATTTCTTTATACGCGTTTGTACGTCACGGAAATAACCCGGACTGGATAACGGATGTGACGACGATATTTTCTGCTGTAGGGCAGAGGTAGCTTTCGGATCGGCTTTCAGCGCATTAACCGGGTTCACCCAGTCCAGCGCATGCAGATGATAAAAGTGCACCACGTGATCGTGGATATTCAGGGTCTTATCCATCAGGTGACGAATAAGGTGCGCATTTAACGGAATGTCGATGCCCAGCGCATCTTCTACGGCGCGAACACTGGTGAGTGCGTGGCAACCGGTACATACCCCACAAATACGTTCAACAAATGCCCAGGCATCACGCGGATCACGGCCTTTTAAAATCACTTCCAGCCCGCGCCACATGGTACCGGTAGATACCGCATTGCGGATAATATTATTATCGTCAACGTTCACTTCGCAGCGCATGTGCCCTTCAATACGGGTCACCGGATCCACCACAATACGGCGGCCTGAGCTGTCGAGTAATTTAGAATTTAACGGCGTGTTCATTATTCTTGTTCTCCCTTATGCTGCGCGCGTTTAACCGCACTAACGGCAGCATGGGCAGCAATCGCTGCACCTACACCGCCAGCAACGGCAGTGCCTACTTCATCAGCGTTCGATTCGATACCGAACTGGTTAATGTCAGTCAGACGGTCATAGAAGGAACCCTTGTCCCAGAACCCATCTTCTGAACAGCCAATACAACCGTGGCCTGCCTGGATTGGGAAGGACGTGCCTTCGTTCCAGCGAACGGTCGAACAGGCGTTATAAGTGGTTGGCCCTTTGCACCCTACTTTGTACAGGCAGTAGCCTTTACGTGCGCCCTCGTCATCCCACTGTTCAACAAACTGGCCGGCATCAAAGTGCGGACGGCGGTAACATTTATCGTGGATTCGCTGGCTGTAGAACATCTTCGGACGACCCTGACGGTCAAGCTCAGGTACCTTACCGAAAGTCAGCATATAGGTGATTACGCCGGTCATTACCTCTGCAATAGGCGGACAACCCGGTACTTTAATGATGGGTTTATCTTTAATCACTTTATGAATAGGAACCGCCTGAGTGGGGTTTGGACGAGCGGCCTGAACGCAGCCCCATGAGGCACATGAGCCCCAGGCAATAATGGCCGCCGCGTCTTTAGCAGCGTGCTTAAGCTGGTCAAGGAATGGCTTACCGCCAACAATACAGAACATGCCGTCTTCATTGAGCGGCGGATTACCTTCTACGGCAAGGATGTACTTACCCTTATACTTCTGCATAGTCTCTTCAAGAATCGCTTCGGCCTGATGGCCTGCTGACGCCATTAGCGTATCGTCGTAATCCAGTGAGATCATCGACAGTACAACGTCTTTCACCAAAGGGTGCGCAGAGCGAATAAAGGATTCAGAACAACAGGTACATTCCAGTCCGTGCAGCCACAGCACAGGGGTACGTTCCTTGGTTTCCATGGCATTGGCAATACGCGGTGCAAACGCAGGGCCCAGGCCTAATGCAGCAGCCGTCAGGCTACAGTACTTCAGGAAACTGCGACGGGTAATCCCCTGTCGCCGCATGACTTCGTAAAAGGTCTCTAATTGGGACATTCGGTCCTCCGGCAGTGATACCGCTGAAGTTACACTTACCTCAAATTTGCACGGCCAATGGTCTTGGTTTTTGTTCTGATGTAAGTTGCGTTCAGCTATTATTTTTCTAATGACACAGCGTGGTGTTTTGTTAGTACGCACAAGGCAGAATGCAAACAACAGACCAACTACAAAAATCATTTATTTTCATTAAGTTAGAATAAATCGCAAGAGAGTTACCTGAAGTCTACTTACCACTAGGCAGGGAAAGCGGAAAGTCTGTTTACACTGTGTTAACGGTGTTTCCAGACAGCAATGAATAGACGCAAGGCAGAGCGAAAACTATGCCGGATAAATCTGATTTTATTGATTTTTTGCCAGAGCAACCAGGGCCTGACCAAAGGCAATCCCGCCGTCGTTCGCGGGCAGTTGCTGATGCGTGAGGACACTCAAGCCGCTGGCCTGCAAGGTATCCTGCAGCGCCTCACCAAGCAGCAGATTCTGCATCACACCACCGGATAACACTACGGTAGTAAAGTCGTAGGCCGCTTTTAACTTTAACGTCATCTCACTAAGCGCAATCACCAGCCCTTTATGGAAAGCCAATGCCATAGCAGCTTTGCTCCGTCCCTGGCGTAAGTCCGTTATAATCTGCTGCCACATCGCCTGGGGCACTATATGATTATCAGTGATGTTGAGATGATAAGGTTCAACGTCTTCCTGACAGGTCTGAGCCAGCGATTCCAGCCGGATTGCAGCCTGCCCTTCGTAAGTGATTTGTACCGGGGCGCAGCCAAGCGCTGCAGCAACGGCATCAAACAGCCTGCCAGCAGAGCTACTCAGCGGGCAGTTTAACTGCATTGTCAGCATCTTTTCGAAGCTGTTGCACATGGGGTCGGCAAACTGTGGACAGATATCGGTCATTTCTGCCAGTTGACCGGCACTGAAGCATTGTCGGAGCTGTGCATAAAGCGAACGCCAGGGGGATTTAATGGCCTGTGCGCCGCCAATCAATGATACCGGCAACAACGAGGCAACCCGCCGCATTTCGGCATAACTGCCATATAAAAACTCACCACCCCACAGGGTCTCATCAGTGCCGAAACCGGTGCCATCCAGGCATATACCGAGCACCGCTTCGCCGGCCAGCGGATAGTCATTGTCGCCCAGACAGGCGGCGATGTGAGTGTGGTGATGCTGTACCCGGGTGAGGTGATTGCCCTGCTCTTCCAGGCTCACGCCATGCTTTGTGGAAAGATACTCCGGATGCATATCACACACGTAATGTTCAGCAGGGTTATCATACAATTCGCGATAGAGTTGCAGGGTGTGCAGGTATTCATCAAAGGTACTGGCATCGTGCAGATCGCCAAGATGTTGGGTAATCACTGCCCGACGCTCCTTAACCAGACACAGGGTATTTTTTAACTGACCGCCCAGCGCAATTAGCGCCGGCGCGGCAGGGAAGCCTGGCGGTAATGGTAGACTGGTCGGCGCATAGCCACGCGCGCGGCGCAAGATCTGTGTACCATGTTTTCCCGCCACCACCACCGAATCATCCAGGCGGTTGTGGATTGGCCGGTTTTGCAACAGCAACAGATCGGCAATGCCATATAACTGAGAGCGAGCCGCGTCATTAGTTATCGCCTGAGGTTCACCGGAACGATTTCCACTGGTCATTACCAGTGGAAAGTCTACCTCTGCCAGGAGCAGATGATGTACCGGCGAATAAGGTAACATCACGCCGATTTTAGTATTGTCAGGTGCAACCGATGGCGCAATTGCCCGGAGTTGGTCAGTTTTTTCCTGCGTAGACAACAGCACAACCGGCGCGGCGGGATGCGCTAACAGCGCCTCGTCCTGCTCGTTAACTCTGGCAAACTGTCTGATTGCCTCAATATTCGCAGCCATTAATGCCAGCGCTTTATGGGGACGCTGCTTTCGTTCGCGCAATCGTTTCACAGCCTGTTCATTAGTGGCGTCACACGCTAAGTGAACGCCGCCAATCCCCTTTATTGCAACGATTAAACCATCCCTTAAAGCTTCCCCCAGTGTATGAAAAGGAGACTCGCTAGCGACTAACTCCCCATCGGGTGTTTCCAGCCAGCAATAAGGGCCGCAGTCCGGGCAAGCATTCGGCTGGGCATGAAAGCGGCGATCGGCCGGGTTGTCATATTCCTGCTGACAAGCCGCACAAAGGGTAAATTCCGCCATGGTGGTGGAGGCACGGTCGTAGGGTATTTGCCGGATAATACTCAGCCGCGGGCCGCAGTTGGTACAATTGATAAAGGGGTACTGGTAACGGCGATCGCCGGGCTGCCAAAGCTCGGTAAGGCAGTCCGGACAGGTGGCGGCATCAGGAGCACAGCCGGTTGTTACAGTCCCCGACTGAGATACATCGATTTCAAAGGATGAAAATAACGGTAAATCCAGCGGCTCATGATGCATTGCATCAATCCGGGCCAGTGGCGGTAACTGCTGCGACATCATCTCAGCAAACTCACCCGCCTGCGCTTCATTACAGTTAAGCTCAATGATAACGCCACCAGCGTCGTTATAGACCCGACCGGTGAGCTTTAAATCTGTTGCCAAACGCCAGATGAAAGGGCGAAAGCCCACGCCCTGAACAATCCCGTTAACGCGTAAACGCATTCCCTTGCTGTGTGGCATTAATGCACCGTGCAGGCCATACAGGGATCGAAAGAACGGACAATATGTTGCACCGACACCGGTGTTTTTTCACCGTTCATCACCGGCGCGCCAACTACGGCCTGCTCCAGCGCACCGGGCTGATCATGTTGATCGCGGGGCGAGAAATTCCAGCTGGTCGGGGCGATAATCTGATAGTTACTGATCTTGCCGTTTTTAATTTCCAGCCAGTGACCTAAAGCGCCCCGCGCCGCTTCAACCAAACCAACGCCGGAGGCTTCGGCAGGCATTTCACCGTGATGACAAAAGGGCGCGCTGGGATCAATTTGTTTTATCCACTGTTCCATTTGCCCTACCACAATGGCTACTTCGAGGAGTCTGGCCACCACCCGACTTAACACATTGCCACCATGGCGACTGATCATGTCACGCATCAGCGGGTGACCGTTAACCACCTGTCGCGCCAATGGCCCGACTTCCACTACTTCCTGACCCAAGCGAGGCGCTTTACACCAACTGTATCCCGCCTCATTGTCCAGCGTTGGTTGGGTAATGCCCTGCGCCGGTGGGTGCGGATGGTCGCTGTCACTCATCCAGCTATGGGAATGATCTTCAGCTATCCGGGAAATATCCAGCGGACTTGTCTGGCCATTTCTATAGCTGCCAGCAACCCACATCGGTTCATCAAGAGCGCCATAAGCGCCAAAACTGAGGAAATGATCCGTTGCCCTGCCAAGCTGGTGTAACTGCTGTACTTCAGCCACATGCAAAAAACGGCGGAAATCAGAGCTGTGCCAGGGCTTTTGCTGATACCACTGCCACAATTCGGCTTCGCTTTTAAGCTGACTAATGGTGGTCAGGCTATCGCCAAATAAAGTACTTTCCAGGAAACGCTTAAACCCGGCAACGATGGCCAGTAAACGCATGCGCTCTTTGGGCTCAATCGCTTTGGCTACCCCACCCGGCTGTAAACTCAGGGTGTGTGGCCACTTGCCGGCCATCAGCCCCATCAGGTGCAGAAAATCGGCCCTAGCTGGCAACATCTGCGTTGCGGCAGAGCCTGCAGTGGCTTTAAACCGCCCCTGAATATCACCAAACCAGCTAGCGCCAGCGTATGTGTCGCGCGCAAAGTCGGGCATAAAAAACAAATAAAAGTGCGTGATCAGATCGGTAATGTTTTCACTTGCCAGCACTAAGTTGGTACACAGCTCGCCGTTTTTAGGCATACTCAGTCCCATAGCATCGGCTAACGCCCGGGCACTGGCCACCGACTGGGTAACCGAGCAAATACCACAGATCCGCGGCGTATAAACCAGCGCATCCATGGGTTTGTGGCCCAGTAAAATTCGTTCAAAGCCACGATACAGCGGCGAGTTTACTTCAGCTCGCTGCACTTTATCCTCGCCGGTTTCCAGGGTGATTTCCAGGTCCCCTTCCACGCGATTAAAGGGGCCTGCGACAATTCGGCTCATACTGCTACTCTCTGACTGTACATACTGATGGTTCAGCCTTTGCGTTTATGAATGGTGGGCGGATAGATTAGCTGCTCGGCAATGGCATTCTTTTTTAATCGTTCAGGCGTGGCTGCTTTAGACAATTGCGCCAGGGCTACAAACCACGCTTTGGGCATATCGGTTGGCAAGCCAACCGGGATCCCGGCAATTTTCGGCGTTTGGCAGAAACTGTGGCCCGGCTCTTCAAATTCAGGCGCGGTACAGTTAATACACGGGTAGCCACCGTTGGTACAGGAGCCCTGGCCATTCCAGGGCCGACTGTTACAGTCAGCATGCGCCTGGGTGCCTTTACAACCCATATTTTCCATCATGCAACCGCGATCGCCCATATCCACGGCACTGGCTTTATACTCATAGAATTCGTTCCGGGAACAGCCGTGATGCACCAGATGGTCCGCGTACATACGCGGACGACCAAACTTATCGAGTTGTTCATCATTGTGTTCACCCAACGCTATGCTCATCAGGGTTTCGGTAACCCAGTCAGGGTGCACCGGACAACCGGCGATATTAACCACCTGATCGCCACTTTGCGAAGTAAAATCCTTACCCAACAGACCGCCCGCCATTTCGCCGTCAAATTGCAGGCCGGTGGCATCGGTATCATTGGCGCCTGCTGCCGTAATGCCGCCGTAGGCCGCACAGCTACCAACGGCAACAGTATAACGGGCAATGTCCGCCAGTGCTTTTACCCACTCAATCATGGGCTTGCCGGTACCGCCCATTATGTGAAACTTACCGGTGCCCATGGGGCCGGTCATCATAGAGCCTTCGATACAAAGAATATCCAGTGTAATGTCACCGGCCAGGATCCCCTCAAGCATAGCAATACACTCATCACCGGTTGCTTCGCTTAATGACGGATGCCAAAGCAGATTGATGCCGGCATTTTCGAACAGGGTTAGCACATCGGGGGATTCGGCATTGAGTAACGACATGGAACAGCCGCCGCAACCACCGGATTGCAGCCATAACAGATTAAGCATCAGCGGACTCCCGGTTAGGTAAAAACAGGCTGGCGATTGCACCACCGTCGATATGGTTGTCGATGGATAATTCGCCATTATGTTGCGAAACGATACCATAACTAATTGATAAACCTAAACCTGTTCCCATTCCAACTGGTTTAGTTGTATAGAAAGGCTCAAAGATTTGCGGCGCATCATCGGCGCTGATCCCCGATCCGGTATCCCTTATGGTAAGTAACACGCCGTCTTTATCTGCACTGGCATTGATGGTTAATCTGCGCGTCTCGGAAGCAGCCATCGCATCTACCGCATTTTCAATCAGGTTAACCACGACCTGATGGATCTGCCCGGCATGGCCATAAGCTTCCAGTGGCCTTGGAATATTGTCTTCTACCTCTACCGCGTAATCACTCTCTTTCATTATCCAGTGTAAAGCGGTATGCACCGCGTGACTGAGGTCGAAAGACGCCTTTTCCGACACTTGCGCAGAGGAGAACTGACGTAAATCATTGACGATTTCTTTTACCCGATCTGCGCCTTCCATGGTGCCATCCACCAGCGAATTGAGATCCTTGATGGCTTTTTCCAGCCGCATGTTTTCGCGCATCTCGCGCAGCGCGTCGCGGCTTTCGCCATTGGCTACCGCATCAAAATAAGTACTGAGTTTGTCGGTGTAGCGACGTAACACGTGCATGTTGCCATACACAAAGCTAATCGGATTGTTCAGCTCGTGGGCTACCCCTGCTACCAGACGGCCCAGAGAAGCCATTTTTTCTGACTGAATAAGCCGTTGCTGGGCGAGCTGTAATTCAGCATGGGCGATATTGAGCTCTTTATAGGCTCTCTGCAGCTCGCCAAGAGGCCGTCCTACCAGCACCATACCCACAGACTTACCGCGATGATTTAAACGTGCCGTGCAATTTACCGATAACGGTACATTGCCCGACTTGCCCTGTAATTCCAGCTCATAATCACGCACAGGCTGAGCTCGCAGACGTTCGTAGAAACCCCGTACCTTATCGTGCAACTCCGGGGCGATGAAGGTTAAAATAGAACGGCCAATCAGAGCAGATTCTGACTCCCCCACCAGCTCGGTTAAAGCCCGGTTAACCCCTTCAATAATACCGTCGTTATCACACACGACGAGCACATCGTTCATGGCACTTTGAATACTGTCAGAAAAGCTTTTGGCCTCTTCCAGCTCAACGTTTTTTTCTTCGACTTCAACCTGCGAGTGCACCAGGTCCGCATAGGCTTCATCCATTTTCTGGATGACGCTAACCCAGGCATCTTCATTCTGAATGGCTTGTACCGGATCGAAATCTAAAGAGTCGGACATATCTGCAGCGTGTGATTAACTATACAGGCACTATACCTGACGGGATTCGGCCCGCAAGACTGACAAGGCATTTTCTCGTTAAAAGCAGGGCGAATTGCTCGCCCTGCACGGCATTATCAGCGAACGATTATGGCCTTGGACGGAACATAACCTGCCCGGTTTTTTTAGCAATTTCCACCTGCGCGACCTTTTGGTAAAAGCCGTCGGAAAAGAAGGTTTCATATTTAGGCACTGTTACAAATACGCCTACCCCTTCTGAATCACGATGCTCAAGTAAGACACTGTCGATAGCCCGCATTAGCAGATGACCAAGACCGTGTGACTGATAGTCCGGATGTACTGCAATGAACGACAGCAGGTGATACTTTTCCGCTGGCATAGCAGAGCGAATTTTTTCCTCTTTCTCCAGCATTTGCCGGGTGCCGTAATAACCGGTGGTTAATAACATCTTTAACCGCCAGTGCCAGTAACGACCAGCCCCTGCCGCATTGTCTGGCCCCGTAAGACAGGCAACAGACAATAACCGGCCTTCATCAAACAAGCCAATAATAGGTTGCTCTGCTTCCCAGAAAGCAGTGAGTTCTTCGCGTATAGCCGAACGTAACCGCGATTCGTAGCCTTCTTTTTCGCTCTGGAATATTTGTAAAAAAATTGGATCGTCGTGGTAGGCGTTGTAAATGATGGATGCAGCAACTTTCAGATCTTCCGCTGATAAGTAAGCTGCTCTGATTTTATCCAGGTTTTGTTGGATTTCCGCTTGTACCATAGCCTGTCTCCCGTGTTGTGGTGATGCGTAAACGCCAGTTATTGCGACCCAGGCCGCCCTCTCACTCAACCGCTCAGCGCTGCCGCTGAACAACAGCAAACTGAAAACAACAAGATTGGTCTTAAGAGTTACGTAATAGACGCACAAAAAGTGCATCAGTTCCCCACTCTAGCTGAAAAAATAACACCATGTAAATATACTGTTAACAATATTTATACAATTGGACAAGTTTAACAATGAGGATTGGGAGCAGTAACCAGGCAGGTAGCACAACCACGCCATCATTAATGATGGCCGGCCAGACAGCAACAAGCCCGATAAACGGGATGGTTATCGGGCTTGTCAGTAAGTGTAGACGGTGGGCGGATTAAATTTTACGAACCGCTTCTTCACCCCAACCAATCAGGCGATTGTCTTTAAAGACCAGTGGCGTACACTCATCCTTAGTGGTGATGCCATCGTCCTCGGTACGCTGCGTGCGATAGTAAAGGATCCGATAAACATGATCGCCCTCGCCTACCATTTCATTGAAGTCGGCAACACCCATCTTGCGGGTAACGTCTTCAAAGTGCGCATTCACTTCCAGATTGCTGATATGTTTGCGGTTGTTATACTCGCGCTGCTCCCAACTGGCCTGATAGTGTTCTCTGTCGTCATCACCCACGGAGATAATACAGCCAGACAATAACATTGGTGCTACCAGAGCAGTACAAAGCATTAATTTTTTCATAGTGGTTCCCTGTTGAAAAATAATAAGTCACTAATGAACTTCAAGTAATCAAGAATGAGGCCAATTATAACTTATTGAATTTTAAGGAAGTTAAAAAATAACCACTTGGCGACAGTGCTAACTATCGGTATGATTAGCGAAATTTTCGTTGTTTTGACTAACCTGTTACAGGCCGAGCCAGTCAGACGAGTCAGTCACTAGTTAAGAGTAATTTCATGTCCTCTAAAGAAAACCATAAAGCCTTGGTCGAAATCTGCCATACACTGGCAGCCGAAGGCTTAACGCCGGGTGTAGGCTTATTGCGTGGTAGAGCCCCTTTTAAGGTAAGCGTACTGGATGCCATCGAGGCGATAAAGGTTTTTAATCAACAAAATGTGCAGATCAAAGCACAACCGAAAACACCGGGCGACAAGGAGCGCATCGCTGAGCTGGAAAAACGGGTTGAACAGTTAGAACAGGCTCTCGCGGTGATGGAGAGCCGGCTGGCAAAGCTCAGTTAAGCGGCTGGCGTCAGGCCATCAAGAAAGGTCGCCAGATCAGGTGCCAGGCATCGGGAGGGTAATTTACCTACCTGTTCCAGCACCACTTCGCCTGAGGCATTATCCACAGACAAAATAAAATCGTCTTCATCGGTTAAACCAAAAAATAATGTGGGCGGCTGTTTTAGTCGCTGCTTCATTAACAGATGGCCTATAAGGTTTTGTTGTAGCCGCTCAAAGTCCTCTTCACTGCACACCTGCAATAGTTCGCAGTTGCCCTGTTCAGCCTTAACCGGCAGATTAAAACTCCAGTAAGTGGTAAAGAACTTACAAAACTGCTCGTTGAGCGTGATGTGCAGGGCGTTTTCGATGTTAGCAAAGGTATATTCACCTTCCATCGGCACGGGCTGCCAGGCGCAAGGCTCTCCCTGGCTGGCATTCTCAACATAACAGGGGGATGCTAATTCCGCTTCAAACTCAGTGGTCATCAGCGCGGGCTGAGACACTGCCGCCTGTTGTAAATCGCGCATTAACTTATGCAATGATTGTTGAACTATATTCTCCATTGCTATTCCATATCAGGTATACTAAACCTCTATAGTAAAGAATTTATGGCACTTTAAACACCAGCTTGGCATATTGAATGCGCGTGCCATGGTTAATCAGTGGTAAATAAGTTACAGGACAGTATGACAGTAAAGCACTCTTCGTCACCGTCTCTTCCCGCCAACCTGACACTGGGTCAAAAGGTTGACTACATTGAACAGTATACGCCTGAGCTGCTGCAAGGCGTGCCTCGTACACTAAGCCGTGAGCAAATTGGCGTTGCACAGCCCCTGCCGTTCGGTGGTGTAGATATCTGGAACGGTTATGAGCTTTCGTGGCTTAACCCGAAAGGCAAACCGCAGGTCGCCATTTTACAATGCCGGGTGCCCATTGATTCGCAAAACCTTATCGAATCTAAGTCTTTCAAACTTTATCTGAACAGCTTCAATCAGTCGGTATTTGGCAGTGCAGATGAAGTGGCCCGACACTTAACCAAAGATTTATCGGCCTGTGCCCAGGCGCCGGTTGAGGTGCATTTATTCAGCGCCGGTCAGTTTGGCGCCCTTCAGCTTGGTGAACTTGACGGCACCGTGATTGACGATCTGGACATTGAAATCAATGCCTACGAGCCGAGCCCGGAGCTGCTCACAACCGGCGACCAACAGGTTTCTGAAACCCTGGTGAGTCATTTGCTAAAGTCTAATTGCCTGATCACCAGTCAGCCTGACTGGGCCAGTGTGCAAATTCATTACGAGGGCGCGGCTATAGACCACGCCGGACTGCTGGCTTATCTCATCTCGTTTCGCCGGCATAATGAGTTTCACGAGCAGTGTATCGAGCGAATTTTTTGTGATTTAATGAATCGTTGCAAGCCGCACAAGCTAGCTGTCTATGCGCGCTACACCCGCAGGGGCGGATTAGATATCAACCCGCTACGGGCGAATTTTGATTTCAATATATCGAACAATCGGTTGGCCCGGCAGTAGCATGCCGGCGGCTTTTTTAGCTAATAAGGAGCTTGCATAACACATGGAAGCGAAACAACTCCAATCGCTGCGTGCTCACAGCGAGCAACTCGCAGGATTTATAGTCCGGCTCACCAGTTACTATGAGGGGCTATCTGCAGAGATTGATAAAGAGTTACAGTCCCTGCGCGGTCATTTAAGTGGCAAGATTGATTTCACTCTGGCCACCTTATCTATGAATAAAGTCAGCCAGCTAATTATGCTGGAGCCCTACTCAGTAAAAACCCTGACCCAGGCCTGGATACGCCAGCTGGAAGAAGATATCCAGGCATTTCAGCGTCTGGTGACTGAGCCAGCGGCCCGTAGCCAGGCAGCCAAAGCCAGTAGCGCTTTGAAAAAGCCCATTAACGGCATCAGTGCCGTGCTACCGCTCTATCAAAAGGTATTAAAATGCTATCAATCCGGCATGGGCAATGCTGAAGAGTCGGCGCCTGACAACCAACCCAATAATCGAACGGTACAACTTAAACAAAACCTCATCGATGAACTCGGTCAGCTGGTACAAACCTATATCCGGGTCAACCCGGAGGATGACTACCTCGCTTCCCTGCAGGAAAGGCTTGGCCAGGGGCTTACCGAAGAAGAGTTACTCAATAGCTGCCTGATCCTGATCCGGGTAATGGTTCAGGAAACCCTCACCGAGGCCAATACGGCCGGTAAAATTATTCAGCGACTGAATAATGCGCTGGGTAATATTAACGGTGATGTGCAGTCCAGTATCTCAAAAAGTGCCGAGAGCTTTGAGGCGCGCCAGTCGCGCAATCAGGAATTGCGAAATGTGCTGGAAGACATGGAAGACGCACTGGAAGGCGAAAACAATATCGACGACTTAAAGCAGCAGGCGCAACACTATCTGGGTCAGATGGCTAACTCACTTAGTGCTGGTGAAGAAGCCGAGCGCCAGGAGCAGGAAGGTCTGATGTCACTACTGGTTTCAATGCAACAACAGCTTTCGTCGCTGCAAAAACAAACCAACTCATACCGTAAAAAGCTGGTTGAGCAACGTATAAACATGTACACCGACCCGCTCACCCGGGTGCCTAACCGCATGGCTTACAATGAACGGGCTTCAAAGGAGTGGGATCGCTGCCAGGCGCAGAACAGGCCACTGAGTATTGCGGTGGTCGACGTGGATCACTTTAAACGGATCAATGATAAGTACGGCCACGCCGCCGGTGATAAAACACTCCAGGCCATAGCCCGCCACCTTAAAACCAACCTGACCAGCAGCGAGTTTATGGCACGTTGGGGCGGTGAAGAATTTATAATACTGTTGCCCGATCATGCCAGTGACAAATTGTTAAATCGCCTGAATGAGTTGCGCGAGGGGCTGGCTAAGCTACCCTTTAAATTTAAACAAGAGCGCCTGACAGTCACAGCCTCCATCGGCGGTACCCAGTGCCGTACCGGTGAAAAGCTCGACGCCGCCTTCGAGCGGGCCGATAAAGGGCTATATAAAGCAAAATCCGATGGTCGGAATCAGGTGGTCATTCAGGATAACGAATGAAAAAAATTCAGCTAAACCCTGTAGGTTGGATGAGCCAACTCTCCCAACTTGAAGTCAGCAAGCTTGAAGACACCACAAACAGTAATCTGTATCAGCTCTTTCGTAACTGCTGCCTGGCAGTACTTAACAGCGGTGTGGATGAAGACAACTACGAAATGTTATTTGCTCCGTACGAATCATTCGACATTCGGCTGATTAAACGGGAACGGGGCGTCAAACTCGAACTGATAAACCCGCCGGAAGTTGGCTTTGTCGACGAGCGATTAGTAAAAGGTGTTCACGAGCATCTGTTCTCAGTGTTACGCGACATGCTTTACATGGGCAACAAATACGCCTTTGTACACGAGAACGCTCCTCAGGACAGTGGCAGCATTACCGATATGGTGTTCGATATGCTGCGTCATGCCAAAGTCATCGAACGCAACAACGAACTCAACACAATAGTATGCTGGGGTGGCCATTCCATTGGTCTTAAGGAATATAAATACACCAAGGAAGTAGGCTATCAGTTGGGTCTGCGCGAAATGAATATCTGCACCGGCTGTGGACCAGGGGCCATGAAAGGCCCCATGAAAGGCGCCGCCATTGGCCACGCGAAACAACGCTATCGTGACGGCCGTTATATTGGCATCTCCGAGCCCAGTATTATTGCCGCCGAGCCACCCAACGCCATTGTTAACGAGCTGGTGATCATGCCTGACATTGAAAAACGTCTGGAAGCCTTCGTTCGCATAGCGCACGGCATTATTATCTTCCCTGGCGGCGTAGGCACCGCTGAGGAACTATTGTATTTACTTGGTATTCTTATCCATGAGCGAAATGCCCAGCAGCCTTTCCCGGTAATATTAACCGGCCCGGCTGGCAGCGAGTCTTATTTTGAGGCTATCCACGAGTTCGTCGGCGCCACTCTGGGGCCCAAAGCGCAAAATCGCTATCAGATTATAGTGGACGATCCGGTGGAAGTTGCCCGGGTACTTGGCCAGGGCGTTAAAAAGATTGAGCAGTTCAGACTGGCCATGGGAGATGCATTCAGTTTTAACTGGTCACTGAAAATCGAAGATGACTTCCAGCAACCTTTTATCCCAACCCATAAATCCATGGCAGCGCTAAATCTGCACAGGGATCAACCGTTGTCTGATTTAGCAAATAACTTACGCAAAGCATTTTCGGGGATTGTGGCGGGTAACGTAAAAGCCGAAGGCATTCGTCAAATCCGCGATTTTGGCCCGTTTAATCTGTCTGGTGAAGCCGATTTAATGGCTCGTATCGACGCCTTGCTGAAATCCTTTGTGGCTCAACAACGCATGAAATTACCTGGCACGGAATACCGGCCCTGTTATAGCATTAACCGTGATTCATAATCAGTAACATTGTTAAGGCTGACAGTGTGGCCTTAATTGGATAGACTACTGTTGATTAAGGCCCGGCAGGGCCAGAATGAATTAACCAGTAAAACGACAAAGATAAATGAACAGTAAAGCAATCCGACTTATTTTGATCGGCGTAGCCTCTTACGCGGTCCTTGCTTTCTTACTCATCGCCTTTTATCCGGACAAGCCGGAGAATATGGACTGGCAGGACCGGGAAGAGTATAACAAAGTGCAGATTTCCAAACTGGAGCTGGGTATTACCCGCGCCGAAGTAATGGCTTTACTGGGCACGCCGGATATTACCGAAGCCAAAATGCAGGATAGCCGTGAGATCCAGGTCATGTTTTACCGTACCCAGCACGTTCGTGCCGACGGTATGACAACCCAGGATGAATGCACACCGCTGTTATTCGAAAACGAAGCCCTGATTGCCTGGGGTGACGGTGCTTATCAAACCTACCTGAGTAGTTAATTAATTTGACGGCCATGCTGGCAGCCTTGCAAGAACTGGTGCGAGACAGCGAGGCGCTGCCGCCTTTGCCAGCCCGGGAAGCAGCACATCTTTCCCGATATCTTGATGTCAGCGCTCGCTGGCTCGATTTTGCACAAGCTCATCTTCCCCTGCTAACGGTAATTGCCTGCCGCCCTTACAACTCCATTGAGCCGACAAAGCATTTATGGTTACGCCATATCTCAGTGTATTTATTGCTCTGCTTACGCAATCGGGTGAATCATCACACCCAGCAGCAAGGCGTTGCGGCGCTGTTGTCTTATTATCAGTTAAAAAAGCAGTCAGTACTCAATAAACAGCGACTGAGCAGTATAATTAAACAACTCAGCCGTTGTGGCCAGCAATACTGGGCAGCACATGTCCTACCGGCACGCAAACGACCGCCCCTCTACAGCGATTGTTTCGATATTGCCTGGTTATGGCAGCGCTACCTGTTGCGGGCTCCGGTCAGCAACTTTAACGATATTCTGGCAAAACTGGCGATGACACTCCCGGTCACCGGACAGCAGCTTCTGCATGCCCTTACAGACTATCCCGGGCTACTTCACGAAGGCTTAATAATAGCCTCCGGGCAGCATATCGGGCCGGTGATGAGTCAGCTAAAAGATCAGGTGCTTATTTATTCAAACACTGAAGAACATTTTTGCTGGCTGGCCAAAAAGCAGGTTCGCCTGATGCACAAACAATCGCTTAGTGTCGAACACTGGGTCAGCCTGCTTAGCAAACTGGACGAACAACCGGAAGAAGGTGAAGTGATACGTCCGGGCGATCATGGCTGGGCACTCCCTGTTAGTTACCCGACATCACGCCCGCCGCTTAGCCTGCAAACACTGTTAAAAGCGCTTAACGATGCGGACATCGCCGTCGACAAAATAGTCGCGATGGTAGAAGTTGAGCCGGCTTTCAGTCATTTTCTGACCGATGCAGCATCAAAGGACAACCGCATGCAGTTACCGGTGCAGAATGTAAAGCAAAGTATTCTCACCTATGGCCTTGAAAGAGTCGGTCATATGCTTGTGCAGTACGCCCTCTTTCAGCGTTTAACCCAGCACTGGTTTCCGTTACTCGACTGGTATTCACGATTGGCTCAGACAGCCATTTTGCTCAGCAGCGAACTGGCTAGTGGCAGTGGCCGGATAACACCACAGTATGCCAGTCTGGTGACGACAGTCGCCCTGTCGCCGTTGTTTACGTCTGCACAGGAAAAAGGCAAAACTGCAGTAAACCACAACGACCAACGGCTATTTGATGTCACAACACTGCTGCAAAATAATGCGCAACAAGGTAATAGTGCCACCCGACAACGCCTTATTTCACTTGCCAGCGCCTGGGAGCAGGACAAAGGGCAGTCAAGGTTGATAGCCTGTTGTGGCCGGCTGCCACAGGAAGTTCCCGGGCTATTACGCCTGCCCCATTGTATCAGTGGTTTGAGCCTGATCTGGGCCCGGCAATGGCTGCTCGGGCATAAGCCCTGTGCACAAACGACTGAGTTTATCCAACAAACCCAACAGGCATTTCCTCATCTGACTGCATTGCAATCGCAACTGCAGCCCAAGGTCAGTCACCTGCTCAATTGCCCGTTAACATAGCAGCAGTCACAGGGCCTTAATAAACGCTGTTTATAAGCACTATGGCCTATTTAACTACTCATTTAGTCTTGCATCATATACACTTATGCCAGTGTAAAGACACCCTACAATTGATTACAAAAACGCCAGAGAAAAACCCTCTTGCGCAAAAATTACGCTACACTTATTAAAAAGCAAACGACCTAACGAATCAGTAAAAGTTATTAAGGATCTCTGATGACTCAACAACGCATTACTGTCATCCGCGGAGATGGTATCGGCCCGGATATTATTGATGCAGCAACGCAAATTTTAGATAAAGTAGGCTGTGACTTTGCCTATGATTACGCTGATGCCGGCCTGATGGCGCTGGAAAATCATGGCGAGCTATTACCTCAGGAAACGCTGGATCTGATCGCCAAAAACAAGGTGACCCTGAAGGGCCCATTGACTACACCGGTTGGCGAAGGCTTTACCTCAATCAATGTAAGCCTGCGTAAGCAGTTCCAGCTCTATGCAAACGTGCGTCCGGTATTGTCTTTTAAAGGCACCAAGGCACGTTACGAAGATATCGACATTATTACCGTGCGCGAAAACACTCAGGGCATGTACTCTGGTCTGGGACAGGTAGTTTCTGAAGACGGTACCGAAGCCGAAGCGCGCAGTAAAATTACCCGTGAGGGTGCCGAAAAAATCGTGACTTTCGCTTACGAATTAGCCCGCCGCGAAGGCCGCAAAAAGGTTACCGCTGTTCACAAGGCGAATATCCTTAAGTCGACTTCAGGTTTGTTCCTGAAAGTCGCTCGCGAAATTGGTGAGAAATACCCGGATATCGAGTCTACGGAGATGATCGTAGACAACGCCTGTATGCAACTGGTAATGAATCCTCACCAGTTTGACGTTATTGTTACCACTAACCTGTTTGGTGACATTCTGTCAGACCTGTGTGCCGGTTTGGTTGGCGGCCTGGGTATGGCGCCTGGCGCCAACATCGGTGGTGAATGTGCAATTTTTGAAGCCGTACATGGTTCAGCACCAGACATCGCCGGCAAAAACCTGGCTAACCCTACCAGCGTGATTCTGGCTTCTGTGCAAATGCTTGAGTACCTGGGCATGGCTGACAAAGCCGAGGCCATCCGTTCAGCCCTGAAAGATGTGATTGAAAGTGGCGATCGCACTACCCGCGATCTGGGTGGTCAGCACGGTACTACCGAATTCACTCAGGCAATGCTGGAGCGTTTGTAAGCCGCATTTCGCTTGCACTGAATAGTAAGCAAGTCTTCGGACTTGCTTTTTTTTGACTGGATAATACCAATCGGCATAGAGGTTTACCCTCTCAGAGTGATCCCTGAGGGCGAGCTGGCAGGCTTTCTGGCGTTGTTACGCTTGCTTAATTTGGAACCACCAAACCTGTGCAACCAAGCCTAGCCACAAAACCTGCCAGTCTTGCTGAGAGGGTAAACTTCTATGCGGATTAATGGTATGGACCCTCTCCTCCCATAAAGGCTTCAAATGAGCCAAGATAGAGTTGTTGAATCACTATCAAGAAGGAGAAGGTCACATAAATAAGGTAACAATAGGTTTAGATATCGCCAAGTCTGTTTTTCATTTAGTTGTTATGAATCAGTCCGGCAGAGTACTCAAAAAGAAGAAGTTAAAGCGTTATCAGGTGCTGTCCTATTTTAGCCAACTGGAGCCAAGTATCGTGGTGATGGAAGCCTGTGGCAGTTGCCATTATTGGTGTCGTGAGCTGACAAAAGCGGGGCATGAAGTCAAAGCCATCGCGCCGCAATATGTTGTGGCATACCGAAAAAGCAATAAACACGATTACAATGATGCAGAGGCGATAGCCGAGGCCTCACAGCGTGAAGGGATGCGATTTGTGCCGTTTAAGTCTCAGGAACAACAAGATATTCAGCTCATGCATCGTATTCGAGAGCGTATGATAGCGCAGCAAACAGCGTTGAGTAATCAGATAAGAGGCTCGTTGGCTGAATACGATATTGTGTATGCACGGGGCGTAGCGACCGTGGTGAAAGAATTACCTTTCACCTTGGAAGAGGCTGACAATGGATTGAGTATGCTAGCTCGCCAACTGTTTCAAGGTTTATTCAACGATTTGTTGGTGTTACGGGAGCGCATTAAGGAAATGGATAAGGAATTGAAAGCATTTGCACAAAACCACCCTGTATGCGAGCGCTTAATGAGCATGACCGGTATTGGGCCACTGATTGCTACTGCTTTATATGCAGGTATTGGACAAGGACAGGCTTTTAATAGTGGTCGACATTTAGCCGCTTGGTTGGGTATCGTCCCCAAACAACATACAACGGGAGATAACCCGAGATTGCTGGGTATCAGCAAACGCGGGAATACGTATTTACGCACCCAGATGATTAACGGTGCCAGAGCCGCCTTGCGCCATATCGGTGATAAAACCGATAAAGTGAGCCAGTGGTGTCGGGCTTGCTTAGCGCGAATGAGCTTTAACAAAGCTTGCGTCGCGCTGGCCAATAAGATGGCGAGAATGGCCTGGGCCATGCTGCACCATCAACAGGATTATCTGCCAGGGCAGATAAATAAAGCTGCGGTATAGCCGGTAAAACCAAACCAGTAGTAAGCACGTAAACGAAAACGAAAACAGGAAGCCTGTCAACGCATTGCAAAAGACAACGTACTGATGATTAACTGTTCATAACCATCTTGTTCAAATCAGATTATACCAAGGGCCTTCGAGGCCGCCGGATTGATGAGACAACAAGATGCGAACAACCATCAAGGCTAGAAGCCACATGACTTCACTAAAAAGCCGAATATATGGCAGCAATGAATCACGTTAATTAGTCAACACGATGTCTTGAAATCGGAGTGGGCCCATATATGGTATAACTGGCAAACTCGTGGGCTTCTACTGTTTGAGGCGAGCAAAACAGCTGGGCCAGCGAGCGCAGCGCATAAGCGTTGTAATCAAGCTCCCTGCTTAATGTATCGATAAATTCCTGCATTGGGGCCTCGAAGCTGACTACCTGATCCTGTTTCAATAACGTTTGGCTAACTAAGGTACCTATTATGGTAATCACTACTACGAAAATTCCCCCAGCAAAAACGTGGTGAGCTGACTGGGCATTGATGATTTCCTGGATTTTTAATAACTATAGTTTAGGAATGTAAAGAGAGGTAATTTGAGCGGGTGAAGAAAGCTCCCGGACAGGGCCATGCGGAACTGTTTCGGCCTGCAATCAGAAGTCCTCGGGCTATGGGCTGGTTCATTTAAAGCTAGCTAACTTCCGGAGAAAACAACTACAGCATTGATTTTTATACACTTTAAATGAATGAAATGAACGTTTAAGGGCCCAGTATCAATATTAAGTTTGATAATAATAAATTTAATATAACCGCAGGGAGGTAAAGATACACCTTTAGTATAATTTTTTAATTTGCTCTTATCTGCACAACATTCTTACCCGCTGACCTTCGAAAAACTCGCCTTAGACGAGCTAAAACTGGCCATTTTCAGTACTGCCGCTCTTCAAGAGAGATGAGTAGAGTAAAGGGGATGATTATCATCATTAACAACCTTTAGGAGCTACACATGAAATTATCTACTGTTCGTATCTGTATGATCGTACTAGCGTTGTTCGCTGGCTTTAATAGCGCCACTGCTGAATCACTAAAAATGACCGACGAAGTTAGCCAGGTGGCAACCACTGAAGCTTTGCTAAACCTGAATACGGCCTCACTGGAGCAACTGATGACGTTACCGGGAATTGGTAAAAGCAAAGCGGCGGCCATTATTAGTTACCGGGAATCCCAGGGCCCATTCAGCTCGGTGGATGAGCTGACCCGGGTAAAAGGTATCGGAGTTAAGATGCTGGCAAAACTTACCGGCAGTATTGAAGTTCGCTAACGTTGAAAAGAACTAGCTGTATCAGGAATGGCAAACTCGCTATAAAAAAGCCGCGGTTATTCTCCGCGGCTTTCACTCAAGCATAAATTGCCTGTGAACAAATTATGGCATTGCGTCCAAATCTTCGCCTTCTTTTTCAACTTGCGGCGGCATAAGATCTTCTTTACTGATCCCCAGTGCCATTGCCACAGAACTGGCAATATAGATGGAAGAATAAGTACCTACTACCACACCAAATAACAGCGCCGTGGCAAAGCCATGGATAAGTGCACCGCCCTTAAAGAACAGCGCCAGCAATACCAGCACAGTGGTTAATGAAGTAATGATGGTTCGGTTAAGCGTTTGGGTCAGTGAAATATTGATAATTTCCACTGGCTCCCCCTTGCGGATCTTGCGAAAGTTTTCACGGATCCGGTCTGATACCACGATGGTATCGTTAAGCGAGTAACCAATAACTGCCAGAACCGCAGCCAGTACCGTCAGGTCGAATTCCAGTTGCAAAAACGAGAACAGACCGAGAGTCAGCAGCACATCGTGTATCAGTGCCGATACTGAGCCCAGCGCAAAACGCCATTCAAATCGTGCAGCTACGTAAATCAGGATACAGATAAGCGCTACCAGCATCGCCAGACCGCCCTGCTCTGTAAGCTCCTCACCCACGTTTGGCCCAACAAACTCGATACGGCGTTTTTCCACACTGCTATCAGCCTGTTGCAGGATATCAATCACCTGGTCACCAATGGTAACGGCTTTTACACCTTCACGCGGCGCAATTCGGATAAGCACATCAGTACTACTACCAAAATTCTGCACTACGGCATCGGGGAAGTCGTTAGCCGCCAGAGACGAACGAATCTCGCCCAGATCTGCGGCTTGCTCATAACCGACTTCAATCAGGGTACCGCCGGTAAAATCCAGCCCCCAGTTCAGGCTGTTAGTTGCCAGCGAGAATATCGAAGCGAGGATTAGCACCGTTGACAATATCATTGCGGGTACCCGCAATTTCATAAAGTTAACGGTTTCGGATAATTTTAATAATTGCATGTCAGACGCTCCTATATCGCCAGTTTGCTAACACGGCGACCACCCCAAATGGCATTTACAATCACCCGGGTAACCAGAATCGCGGTAAACATAGAAGTGGCGATACCAATCATCAGCGTGATCGAGAAGCCTTTTATCGGACCTGTACCCACGGCAAAAAGAATCAAACCAGCGATAAAGGTAGTAATATTAGCATCAAGAATGGTAGAGAAAGCACTGTCATAGCCCTGATGAATTGCCTGTTGCGGACTACGCCCGTCACGAATCTCTTCGCGAATACGCTCAAAGATCAGCACGTTGGCATCAACCGCCATACCCACTGTAAGAACAATACCCGCCATACCTGGCAGAGTCAGCGTTGCTCCCGGGATCATCGACATAATGCCCACAATCATAACCAGGTTCAGGCCCAGCGCGATGTCGGCCACAATACCAAAGGCTTTGTAGTACACCAGCATAAACACCATTACCAGCGCCAGACCCCAGATAATCGCCTGCATCCCTAAGTCGATATTTTCCTGACCCAGGCTTGGGCCTACGGTACGTTCCTCAACAATCTGAATGGGCGCAATCAAGGCACCAGCACGAAGCAACAGGCTTAAATCGCGGGCTTCTTTGGGCGAATCAAGACCGGTGATCTGGAAGTTACTGGCAAACTGACCACGGATAGTCGCTACGTTGATAACTTCTTCGTGACGTTCAAAAATCAGCTTATCGTTAGCGTCACGTTCGCCGGTAGCCTTATATTCAATGAACACAGTGGCCATCGGTTTACCCACATTTTCACGGGTATTGCGCGACATTTTATTACCGCCTTCACTGTCAAGCGATATACTGACCTGCGGTAAACCGTATTCATCAACGCCACTGTTGGCGTCAATGATGTGGTTACCGGTTACTACCACACGCTTGTCCAGCAGCACCGGACGTTCACCTTCATACAACAGTTGTGAACCCGGCGGCACGCGACCTGCTATGGCGTCACGAACGTCGTTATCCTGATCGACCATTCTGAATTCCAGCGTGGCCGTTGCGTTCAGAATTTCTTTTGCCTGAGCAGTATCCTGGATACCAGGCAGTTGCACTACAATGCGCTCTGCGCCTTGTTTTTGCACCACAGGTTCGGCAACACCCAGTTGATTCACACGGTTACGGATGATGGTGATATTCTGCTTAACCGCATAGTCTCTGATCTCGGCAAGCTTCTGCTCAGAGAAGCGGGCCCGCAGGACTAAATCATCCATTTCCTGATAAGTCAGGTCACGATTACGGTTTTCGAGAAAAAACTCCGCCTTATCGAGGGTTTCTTCATCGCGGAACTGAATGTCGATGTATCCATCGCGCACGTTCACTGAGCGATAACGCAGTTTTTCTTCACGCAATGCGGTACGAAAATCGCTTTCGGCATCTTCCAGTGATTTACCAATGGCTTCGTTCATATCAACTTCCATCAGGAAGTGTACACCGCCCCGTAAATCCAGGCCCAGTTTCATGGGCGTGCCACCCAGGCCTTCCAGCCATTCCGGCGTATCAGGCGCGAGGTTCATGGCGACTACATAGTCAGTGCCAAGTTCACGATCAAGAAAATCACGCGCTTTTAACTGGCTGTCGGAATCCGGCAGACGGATCAGCAACTGCTCGTTTTCAAACTCTACCGATTTAATCGGTATGTTTTGTTCAGCAAGTGCGGAGGTGATTCGAGATTCGAGTGCTGCGGTGACGGTGGCGTTGCGCGAACCGGAGATTTGCACAGCATTATCTTCACCGTACAAATTTGGCAACGCATACAGGCCGCACATCAGTACCATAAACAGTACGACCAGCACCTTAAAAAATGAGTTTTGGTTTAACACAAAAATTCCCTACGACGGGCTGCGGAGATTACCGAGCCCGTTTTAGCTGGTTACTTAGATAGACTTCATTGTGCCTTTTGGCAGCACGGCACTCACGGCAGATTTTTGTACCACGATGTTGGTCTGATCGTTCAGCGCAACTTCAATAAAATCCTTTTCGTCAGACACTTTGGTTACTTTACCGACCATGCCGCCCTGGGTCAGGATCTCATCACCTTTGGCCAGTGATGAAACCAGCGCTTTATGTTCTTTAACGCGTTTTGCCTGTGGGCGATACAGCAGGAAATAGAAAATCAGGCCAAACACGCCCAGCATGATCAGCATTTCTAAACCGCCGCTCTGGCCACCGCCACCAGCTGTTTGTGCGTGTGCTTCGGAAATAAATAAACTCATAATGTTCCCCGTTATAAATTGTTATAAAGCCGGTACCGGCATGTTTTTCTGTGCGTAAAATTCGCTGACAAATTCGTCCAGAGTATTACTCGCAATCGCGTCCCGCAATCCCTGCATAACCCGTTGATAGTAACGCAGGTTATGGATGGTATTGAGTCTGGCGCCAAGTATCTCATTGCACTTGTCAAGATGATGTAAGTATGACCGAGAATAGTTTTTGCAAGTGTAGCAATCACAATTTTCGTCGAGCGGACCCGTATCATGCTTATGTTTGGCGTTGCGGATTTTTATCACACCTTCGGTGACAAACAAATGACCGTTACGAGCGTTTCGGGTTGGCATCACGCAATCAAACATGTCAATGCCACGGCGAACCGCCTCAACGATATCCTCTGGTTTCCCAACGCCCATCAGATAGCGGGGCTTATGCTCAGGAATTTTCGGCGCTGTGTGCTCGATGATGCGGATCATGTCTTCTTTGGGCTCGCCCACCGACAATCCGCCAATGGCGTAACCATCAAAGCCAATATCCTCAAGACCAGCCAGAGAAATATCGCGCAGATCTTCGTACATGCCGCCCTGAATAATACCGAACAGGGCTGATGGATTATCACCATGGGCATCTTTACTGCGCCGCGCCCAGCGCAGCGACAGTTCCATAGAAATACGGGCCTCCTGCTGCGAAGCCGGGTACGGCGTACACTCATCGAAAATCATCACGATATCCGAGCCCAAATCACGCTGCACTTCCATGGATTTTTCCGGCGTCAGCAAAATCTTTTCGCCATTGATTGGCGAGCGGAAGGTCACCCCTTCCTCGGTGATTTTGCGTAAATCACCCAGGCTAAATACCTGAAAGCCACCGGAATCAGTGAGAATTGGCTTTTGCCAGTGCATGAAATCGTGCAGATCACCGTGTTCTTTTATGATCCCGGTACCCGGGCGCAACATCAGGTGGAAGGTGTTTCCCAGACAAATATGGGCACCACTGTCGGCCAGTTCTTCGGGGGTCATTCCTTTTACGGTACCGTAAGTACCTACCGGCATAAACGCCGGCGTTTCCACTTCGCCACGTTCAAACACCAGCTTTCCTCGTCTGGCGCGTCCGTCGGTATGGAGCAGTTCAAATTGCATGAGAAATTATATCCTGTCTGATCAAGAGGGCTATTTACGCACCCCCTTCGTCGATACTCAATTGAGGGCGGATTATACCAGCAATACAACAGAGATCATGTGTTAATGCTTTTTTCAATAAACATGCTGTCGCCGTAGCTATAAAAGCGGTATTCCTGTTCAATGGCTTCGGCGTAAGCCTTAAGCACATTGTCGCGCCCGGCAAAAGCACTGATCAGCATAATCAGCGTGGATTCAGGCAGGTGAAAGTTGGTGAACATGGCGTCCACTACCTTAAATTCGAAACCGGGATAAATAAAGATATCCGTGTCGGCCTGGAACGGCTCAATCACTTCGGCTTTATCGGCATGCAGCGCTGCAGACTCCAGTGAACGCACTGAAGTGGTTCCTACCGCAATCACACGCTTGCCAGCGGTTTTGGTGGCTCGTACTGCATCCACCACAGTTTGCGGCACAATGGCATATTCGCTGTGCATCTTGTGTTCAAGCACATTGTCGACCCGCACTGGCTGAAAAGTACCAGCACCTACGTGTAAAGTAACGTAAGCCAGATTAACCTGCTTTTCTGCCAGCGCGGCTAAAATGGTCTCGTCAAAATGCAATCCTGCCGTAGGTGCTGCTACGGCGCCGGGGGCCTGATTATAAACCGTTTGATAACGTTCTTTGTCGCTGTCTTCATCGGCTCTGTCTATATACGGTGGTAATGGCATATGGCCGTGGGCGTCGAGCTGCTCAAGCACCGTACTCTCGCCGTCAAAAGACAGCTCAAACAACGCGTCCTGCCTGCCTGTTACGGTCACTTCAACCGCCCCTTCCAGGAGTAATTTAGTGCCGGGCTTCGGTGCTTTGCTGGCGCGCACATGGGCCAGCGCTTTATGCTCGTCCACAATGCGCTCAACCAGCACTTCCACTTTACCGCCAGAGGCCTTCTGCCCCAGCAGTCGAGCAGGTATGACCCGGGTATTATTAAATACCAGCAGATCGCCCGGCTCCACCAAATCAAGCATATCGCGGAACTGTTTATGCTCGACCGTGCCCGTTTTACCATCAAGATGTAACAAACGGCTGGCAGTGCGTTCGGCGGTAGGATGTTTAGCAATCAGGTGCTCGGGCAGTGTAAAACTAAAATCTGATAATTTCATGCAGCTCAAATGTCGTATCAAATTGCTTTTAAGTCGAGGAGAATAACCGCCCTAACGGGCTTTCCTTCGAGTCAAAAGGGTTTCTGTCAAAAATTGGCGGGAGTTTAACACATTTCGTCGAAAAAAGGCCGTGTCATCGGCACAATTTCACGCTTTACAGCGGTATTTAAAAGCTCATTTAGCGGGTGGCAGTTTCAGGCCTGGCGACATTCTATTGAGCAACTGTAAAGCCTCAGTTCTCTTGCAATTCATTTACTTACAATTTCCCTGAATTTACCCCGCAAGTATCTCACCAACTTTAGGTATTTATATCCATACCAATGAATGCCGTATGATACACAGTTTTTCTTTTATTATTTTGGAATAAGACTATTATTTAACCAAAGCGATGATGTTCTCCCATCTTCCTTATTCGACCCAGTCATTTTGGCTGGGTTTTGTTTATGTACCACGCAATCCACGTATCTTCTGCCTTGTAGCAATTTAATCGCTGTCTCCGGCAGCCATTACCTCGGCCATCATCTCTGCCGATAACGGCCGTGATTTGAGGACAAAAAGAATCTGTAACAGCAAATCGGCACCTAAAATGCCTTTATTCACTTTATTGCGCAAATTATCGGCAGTTTGCGAGACCCCTATTTCTGCCAGTTTGTCACTCAATCCCTGATATTTCACACCGCGCAGCGACATTTCCGAACGAATAATCCGCTGTACCACCATCCGCCATTGATTCTGACCTTTCAAAGCAACCCCTTTTGTGAATTATAATTTACATTGACACACTTTTTTACACATATAGACATAATTATTATTGACTATTGCTACCTTAATTGTCTACACTTTTCCTCGTTCCGGCAGATATGCTCAAAAAAATCAGTCGGAACGGGCAATGAGAACAACACAGACTATCGGTTTAGTCACACTTTGTTGCACTAATTAACGTAAAGTCGTTGCAACAGTGTAGTAAATCTGACTAGAGTTAACGGCATTTAGCTGATTCGGTAAGGAGATATAGTATGGAATGGGATCTTGAACAACTTGAGGCCCTGTTTAAAGACATGGATGACCTGGTCGTCACCCGCGAGAAAGAGTGTTTACTGATTGCAAATCAGGACGGGCTGGATGCCTGGCTGGCAATCAGCGGTGAGCAAATCATAGTTGAGAGTTTACTGTTTAACGCTTCGCAGGTTGCCGATAAAGCCGCTCTGGACCACGATATTCTGTCAACTCACATGCTTTTCCCACTCACAACGGTGGCCATATCCAACGTTAATGGAGAGGAATACTACACGGCATTCGGTGCGCTGAGCGCGCAGTCAAAAGCAGAGAGTATTCAAATTGAAGTGACTACGTTATTCCAGAACGTGGCAGCTTTCCTTGACGCTTATGAGTCACATTTGAAGTAATTTAAGGAGAAATTTATGTCTGTTTGGAAAAAACTGATCACAGCAGTGAAAGGTGGAGCCAACGAAGCGGCCCAGTCAGTGGTAGATAGTCAGGCAATCAGAATTCTTGAACAGGAAATTCGGGAAGCAAAAGAAGAGTTGCGCAAATCTGATCATGCCCGCACCCAGATTCTGGCTAAGTGCAAATTGTCACAGCAAAAAGTTGATGGATTTAACCAGTCGATTGCGGAGTATGAAGCCCATGCCCGTAAAGCTATCGACACCGACCGTGAACTGGCGCTTGATTGCGCACAAAAGGTTAGCGAACTGAAAGCTGAACGCGACCAGGAACAGCAATACCTCGACCAGTTTAATGCGTCAGAGAAGCAGTTAGCTAAAAATATTCAGCAGGCTAAAGCCAACCTGCGTCGCCTGGAACAACAGGTGGACATGGTAAAAGCGACTGAAAGCGTGCAAAAGGCTCAGGTTGCGGTTTCTTCCCGTCATATGGGCGCAAACAGCAAAATGAAGACGGCGACTGAGTCACTGTCGCGGATTCAGGAAAAGCAGAAAATGCGCACTGCTGAGCTGGAAGCAGCGGAAGAACTGGCTTCATCTGAGTCGTCTGACGATTTAGAGAAGCGCCTGGCAGCAGCGGGCATCAAAGGCGGCCAGAGCTCGGCCGACGATGAGCTGGCACGCATTTTAGGCAAGTAAATAAAATCAAGCGGTTAAGTCTCTGGCTTGCGTTATGGCAGGTACTTGGACTAACCGCTATTTTTTTGCGAAGATGGCAGGTAACTCAACAACAGGGATCGTCAGTGGCGCTAATATGTGGATAAAAATCCGACGCGTAATGCTTAACTATTTTGCCGAATCACGATGGTATACCATCGTTCTGGCGACGTTGTTTTATGCATTGTCGTCCTGGTTGTTACTTTATGCATTCGACGAACAGGCACTGACCGAAAGTGTTGATTTCATCTACTGGCTGGCAGTGACCGGCTCAACCGTTGGCTACGGTGATTTGTCGCCGCAAACCCCGGCTGGCAAGCTTATTGTGGCCTTGTATGTCATTCCGCTTGGGTTAAGTATCTTTGCGATGATTGTGGGTCGGGTCGCCGCATTTGTGGGAAATCAATGGAGAAAAGGTATTATGGGGTTATCCAGTCTCGATGTAAGCAATCATATTCTGGTCATTGGCTGGAATGAGCAACGCACGTTATTACTGCTCAAGCTACTTCTGCAGGAACGTCAGTCCCTGACTGAAAAGCCCGACATCGTGCTTTGTGTGAGAGCCGACATAACCCATCCCATGCCCGATAAAATAGAATTCGTTCGGGTTGAATCGTTTAATAAAGATGAAGACATGGACAAAGCCTGTATCAGCGCGGCCTCGACCATTCTTATTGATAATCCCGAAGACGATTTAACCATGACCACCGCGCTCTATTGTGCACAAAAGAATCCGTCGGCCCATCAGGTTGCTTACTTTAATGATGAAAGCCTGGTAAAGCTGCTGCAGATGCACTGTCCACAAGTAGAATGCACACCCAGCGTTGCCGTTGAAATGCTCGCCAAAGCCGCTTTCGACCCTGGCTCCAGTGCGCTGCACCACGATTTGTTGAGCGTGGATGACGATGGACAGGCGCAATTTTCTCTGACTATCCCCCACTCGGTTGAGCCGGTGAGCTACCAAACCTTATTTATGGCGTTTAAACGTCAGTATGATGCCACGTTAATAGGCTGTGCTGGCGCTGAACGTGGCCAATCCATTACGCTCAACCCTGCACTTAATACGGTTATTTCACCGCAGGATAAACTTTATTATATCGCCAAAGCCCGCATTACCGATATTAACTGGAATGCGCTCACGGAGCAGTGATATGTTTAAAAAATGGTTTAAATCAGATGCGCCCAAAAAGCCTGCCGCACCGGAGGTGATGGGTCTGTACTTAGGCGGCTCTTTTGAACTGGATGCGCTTAAGCTCAAATTACTCACGCCACAATTGTGTATTGAAGGCGCGGCCAGCAAGCATCTTATTCAGGCAGTTGGCCAGGCAGAGCTGGACAGCGGCGGCACCCTGTTACGCTTTTACACCGACGACGATGCCTTCCTGCAGGTAGTGCTTGACGGTGGTATGAGTGAAAATCACATTACCGATGTAAAGCTCTGGTATTTCTACTCCACCACCACTATCGGCAACCAGGCGCAATGGCAACAATGTCTGAACAACGAGATTTCCCGCCCAACCTATGAACTGGAAGGCCATAGTTTTTCACGTGTTTGGGATGCTGTGGGTGAAGAATCACCACCGGTTGCCGTTACCGAAAAAACCTGGGAAGAAGACGGCGATGTGAGTGAAACCGACCAGTTTATGATGCTTTACGAGCGCGAAATTGATAACGACCGAACCGAGTCTTTGCTGGTTGCCGGCGAAGAGAAAATTGTCGGCGCAAATGCCGATCGCTGTCTGGTGATCAGTACCGGTTTTGACATTCAACCCTCAGATATTCGCATTAACGGCTAACAATAAGGAAAACGCATGGAAATTATCACTCAGTCGATGGCCGGACTTTTAAACTTCGCCCTGTATTTTGCGATCTCTATTATTTACCTGTTCATTTTTAAGGTCGTGTACGCCATGGTTACGCCGCACGACGAATGGAAACTGGTTAAACAGGAAAAGAACGTAGCCGCGGCAATTGGTTTTGGTGGCGCCATGGTTGGCTTCAGTCTGGCTCTGGCAAGCGCCGCGTCAAACTCTCTGGGGCTGATTGATTTTACCCTGTGGGGCATTGTCGCGGTAATCGCCCAGAGCCTGGCCTTTGCCCTGTTGCGGTTTAGTTTTATGCCGAAAATTGCCGAGCGCATAAATAACAATGAAGTTTCTGCCGGTGTTATGCTTGCTGCCATGTCGATTGCCGTGGGTATTCTGAATGCCGCTTGCATGACTTATTAGGAGTTTTGCGATGAGCCATTCACAAAAACGTTCTAAAAGTATCCATCTGCATCAGTTACGCAAAGCTTTTGCATTGAAACCGCTGGCTGTGGGTGTAGCCGGAATTATGCTGACCGCCTGTGGCGGCAGCCGCGAACAGTCAAACATTTACGTATCGCCGGAAGATTGCCAGCAGGATAACCCGGAAGCGACCGGCCAGTGCCTGGCGGCATACGAGTCTGCGCTTGAGGAGCATAATCGCACCGCACCTAAATTCGATACGCAAAATGATTGTGAATACGAATTTGGTAATGACCGCTGTCAGTATGTACAAACATCATCAGGCAGCTTTTTTATGCCCTTTATGGCCGGTTATATGGTAAGTCAGCTGCTACAGCCGCGACCATACTATTCGCAACCCTTGTATACCTCCTTCTCGCCTTATTCACCGTTCCGCTCCCGCTGGGTCACTTCAAACGGCTATGTGTTTGACGGTGACATCAGAAGACGCTCTTATAATGCCCCGTCATCGGTATTTGAGAAAAAACCAACCGTAAATCGCACCATTAAACGCGGTGGATTCGGTAGCAGCGTGCGGGCGAAATCGAGCTGGGGCAGCTCAGGTAGTAAGTCTAAGGGCTGGGGCGGCTAGCATGTTCAGAATGGCCAGTCAGCCGCGTCACAACTGGCAACAGTTAGCGGCTGAATATGGTTTTCATTTTCACACCATGTACGGCGAACCCTACTGGGATGAAAGTGCTTACTATCAGTTTAGCCTGCGTCAAATCGAGCAGGACATTGAAGATCCCAGTGCCGAATTACACCAGATGTGTTTGCACGTGGTGGATAAGGTGGTTAATTCTGAGGCATTACTCACCCAGTGCCAGATCCCCCAACCGCACTGGGATCTTATCGCCTCAAGCTGGCGTGAAAAGCAACCTTCTCTTTATTCGCGACTGGATCTGGTTTACGACGGTAAATCTCCCGCCAAGCTGTTAGAAAACAATGCCGATACCCCCACTTCCCTGTACGAAACCGGCTTCTGGCAATGGCTATGGCTGGAGAACCTGGTGGATGCCGGTCAGATTTCCCGCCACGCCGACCAGTTTAACTCCTTGCAGGAAAAGCTCGTTTACCGGTTTGAGCAATTAAGACAGCAATATAATTATCAGCGCATTCACTTTAGTTGCTGTGAAGATTCGGTAGAGGATCGCGGCACCGTGCAATACCTGCAGGATTGTGCCAGTGCAGCGGGCATAGACGCACCGTTTTTGTTTGTTGAAGACATAGGCCTTAGCGACACGGGCTACTTTACCGATTTGGACGACAACGCTATTACCCATTGTTTCAAACTGTACCCCTGGGAGTTTATACTCCGGGAAGAGTTTGGCGATGCCCTGGAAGCAGCTGATGTAGGCTGGCTTGAACCGCCGTGGAAGTCGGTGTTATCCAATAAGGCGCTGCTGCCGCTGCTGTGGCAGGAGTTTCCCAATCACCCTAACCTGTTACCGGCATTTTTTGAGCAGGATAAGCATCGGGCCACCGGCGGCAAGTGGATTAAAAAACCGTTATTTTCCCGTGAAGGGGCCAATATCTCGCTGCTTAACGACGACGATTCACCAACCACCCTATCGGATGGGCCATACGGTGAAGAAGGGTTTATTCTGCAACAGTACCATCCCCTGCCCCGCTACGGCGATCAATACGTATTGATTGGCAGTTGGCTGGTAGACGATTTGCCGGCTGGCATTTCCATTCGGGAAGACCGTTCACTGATTACCCAGGACTTATCGCGCTATTTGCCGCACATTATTTTATGAGACAGTTTACCTTATCCCAGCAACTCAGAATTTTAGGCGTATTGGCGCTCGGCTTACTCGGCACCGAGTTTATTAATTTATTGCTGTCTAACTGGTTAAATCAATTCGGCATCCGCCCGCGCGAGCCGGCTAATCTGCCGGGAGTTTTTCTGGCCCCCTGGCTACACGCCAACCTCACACATTTTGCCAGTAACTTTTTGCCATTGTTACTGTTTATGTGGCTCAGCATGCAATGGGGTAAATTTACCTTTATCAAATCCACTCTATTAATCTGGCTCGGCGCAGGGCTTTGCGTATGGCTACTGGGCCGCAACGCCATGCACATTGGCGCCAGCGGTATTGTTTATGGTTACCTTGGGTTTCTCATCCTCGGCGGCTTTTATAGCAAAAAGTTACATTTATTGATTATTTCAGTAGTGATAGCCGTGCTATATGGCGGTATGATATTTGGCGTGTTGCCGTTACAGCGCTTCGTATCGTTTGAATATCACCTGTTCGGTTTCCTTATGGGGTTACTTAGCGCTCACCTGTGGGCGAAGTCAGCATAATGCCGATTTGACGACCTAATTTTTATACAGCAAAGAAGTTTTTCTATGTCAGATACAACTCAATCTACCGCAAAGCCACAAAACCAGGGCTTTCTGCCTAATCTGGCATTTAATATTATTATTCCGGTTGTGCTAATGAGCTATGCCAGTGCCGACGAGTATCTTGGACCGGCCTGGAGCATTGTTGCCGCGTTAGCCTTTCCACTGGCTTATGGCCTGTGGGACTTAAAACAAAGCGGTAAAGTGAATGGCTTTTCAATTCTGGGGATAGTGAGTGTCCTACTGACCGGTGGCATTAGCCTGCTTAAATTGCCGGCTGAATATATTGCGATTAAAGAAGCCACTATCCCGGCATTAATAGGAATTGCAGTGCTGGTGACCCAGGCCACCAAAAAACCGTTAGTGAAAATGCTGATCCTGAACGACCAAATCATTAACTGGCCCAAACTTAACGAAGTGCTGGACGCTCAGAACAAACAAACGTTATTTAAGCAAAAAATAAAACACTGTTCTTATATTGTCGCCAGCTCGTTTTTCTTATCCTCTGCCCTAAACTACATTCTCGCCAAAGTTATTCTGGTTAGTGAACCAGGAACCACCGCCTACACTGAAGAGCTGGGGCGGATGACTGCATTGAGCTACCCGGTCATCGTTATCCCCTCTATGGTGTTGCTGATTGCTGCATTGTGGTATTTGTTCAGCCAGATTGGCAAAATTACCGGTGAGGATATCGAACTGTTTTTGAATCAGTAGGGTATCTCTAGAAGTATAAAGTAGAGTAAACATTTCTACGGGTGTAGGTAGTAACATTGTTTATTTACCATAACTATTAGACCCTTTTTTGTCCGCCCCTCTTTTACTCAAAGCCGCAAAATAGTCTTTGCCAAACTCCATACAAGGTTTTTCAATTGTCAGATACGTTACCATCGATATAATCACGACAAGCACTGACACTAAAGGCATAAAGTAAAAAAACTCTGATAAAGAAAACCGGCTAACATCTACCACAGTTGTCTTCGTGAATAAGACATACAGTACAACTCCATGAAGGAGGTAGATACTATAGCTAATCTCCCCAAGCAAAATTGAAGCTCTGGAAGTCAACATCCCAAATAGACTGTTGCCTCTAGCGACTGAATAAAACAATACAGACATAATCACAGTGTGCACAAGATCAAATGTGTTCGGGTAGATTAAAGCAGCAACAATTAAAATTAGTAAAGTTACTGAAGAGAGCCTTTCTCGATTGTTGGTTTGGGGTATTTGACGGATTAAAATGGAAATTGTGCCGCCCGCCGCAAACAGAATAAGGTATTTAGACGTAAAGTATGGAATTGTTACTGGGTTCAGGTAACCCGCCAGTGCAAGCAGAGCTAGAACTACCAACCCAACATTTCCGGTATATCGCACTGTTAGAGCAATAATTGGCAATAACAAATAAAAAAGCCATTCATACTTGAGCGTCCAGTCCACTCCAGCTATGATGCGTTTTGTATCACCAAAATCATTAATAAATCCACCAATAAACAATCCCCATTTCGTCAAATCTTTAAAAAGTTGGCCAATACTAGTGTGGAGCTCGTAACCTGTCGCCTCAAAAACAAAAATCAACACAATAAAAAAGGCAGCTAAATAAAGTGGCACAATCCTAAAAAAACGAGACGAATATAAAGCCAGCCAATTTAAACTGCCTCTAGAATTATTGATTTTCGTGAAGAAAAGAAAACCTGTTATCATAAAAAAGATTGCCACACCAACTTTACCGAAATTTTGGTAAAGGTCTTCCGGCGGGCGCTCCCAAACCTGCAGGCTTTTCCAATAATACGTAACAACGAAATGATGGAAAAAAACCAATAATGCTAAATACCCTCGAAGTCCATCAATACTCCCTGCACGATTTCTTCTTTCATCCAAAAAAGAAAAATAGGGTATGCGAGCAGCGCGATTTGCGACAACAATGCAAGTGTATAAAGAAATAATGGAGATACTTACTCCAAAAATAATATCTTCCATTAATTTTCTCTAAATATGTTATTCATTTCGCATTGATGCGCGATATTTAACAGAGCCAGTTCAAAATTCAAACTGGCGTACTACCTTTACTCACACCGCCAGTCGGTTTCGAAGTCACACTGGCTCTTTTCAGACTGTGCTTTGCTCTTCGCTTTCACCTGTTCGGCCTTTTGTTGTGCAGGCAATAAACCAAACAGCTTTTTGGCGATATCGGTATTGTCGTACTGTCCGTAAAACTGATTGCTACCGGCCCCGAATGCAAATACTTCTACATCTACCCCGGTATGACCGGTGGTGGTCCAGCCTGTATTTGACCGGATATCGAGCAAAGCCTTAATACCAGCAAAGCGCGCTTTAAGGTCGCCCTGTTTTGCCAGTTCTACTACTTGCTGTTTTTCTTTGTCGTTTAGCTCAAAGCCCAGTGCATCGCTAACATACGCTACTGGCGAGTCCATCTCGACGATATTCTGAGCGATGGTCTCCGGCGATTGTTTTAGGTTTTGCAGCCATTCAGGTGCCCAGCGATATTCGCCGCGCGCACCAATAGTCAATCCGCCTGTACTGTGATCGGCAGTGAGGACCACCAGCGTATCCGGATGTTCTTCTACATAGCTGACCAGATACTCCAGAGCAAGGTTCAGATCATGCATTTCAGCCATTGCTGCGGCAATATCATTAGAGTGACCAGCCCAGTCTACCTGACTGGCTTCCACCAGCAGAAAGAAGCCCTTATCGTTCTCTAAGTGCTTGATCGCATGCTCAGTGAGATAAGCCAGACGATTTTTACGCAGGTCATCGAGTGCCCAGGGCAGGCCTACTTCGGCAAAGAGTCCTAGCACATTTTCGCCGGCAGGTAGCGTGGCAAGTTTGTTGTAAGTATCAACATAGGCATAGCCAGCGTCGATAAATTCGCCGGTAACATTACGGTCTTGGCGCTCAAAGTATTTTGTACCGCCGCCAAGCATCACATCGGCTACAAATTCACCATTGATGCGATCGTCAAAAAAACTGTCGGCCAGTTCATTATAGTTCTGGCGGCTTTCATTGTGCGCAACATATGACGCTGGCGTGGCGTGAACAATTTGTGATGTTACGGCAACACCGGTGCGCATCCCCAGCTGTTTAGCCCGTTGCAGAATAGACGTCACCGGCTTTTTATTTTTATCAACGCCGATGGCACCGTTATAACTTTTCACACCAGAAGCCAGCGCTGTTGCTGAGGCGGCCGAATCGGTGACAAAACCAGAAACCTGATCAGGATACGTACTGGCATTACCCACAAAAATATCGTCCAGCACAACACCTTCCACCTCTGGCGTGTCGGGGTTGTCACGGAAATTACGATAAGCCGTGGTATAGGCTGGCCCCATGCCGTCTGAAACGATCATAATAATATTTTTAGGCGTTGAAGGGAGTTGTTTCTGGGTATTAGCGGTATCGGTAGTATTCACACAAGCCGACAACGCAAACGTTGCGGCCACTGCCACAAGCAATTTCTGTCGCACGATAGGTTCCTTTTTGTAATCTTAATATATCGCAGTGTATCGCTGCTATCTTACATCCGCATGAAAAACAGATAAGATGTTAAAACAACAGGTTAATTTTATCTAATCCAGAGTATACCGATATCCGTACCGGATGCCCATGCACCGGCTAAGCGTTTACAGCAACTCCCGCATGCGCTGCTGAACCACGTCTACCAGCATATCTGGCTGAAATTTAGAGATAAAACGGTTACAACCTACTTTTTCAACCATGGCCTGATTAAAGCTACCGCTGAGCGAAGTATTCAGTGCAATAAATAAGTCTGCCATGCGCGGATCGGCTCGGACTTCCGCAGTTAACCGATAGCCGTCCATTTCGGGCATCTCGGCATCGGTAAACATCATCAAAATTTCATCGGTCACGGTTTTGCCTAAATCCGCCCACTCCTTCAGCAACATGAGAGCTTCAGCTCCATTGTGACATTCAAGAATGTGCAATCCGAGTTGTTCAAGGGTATCGCGAATTTGTTTGCGGGCTGTTGATGAATCATCGACGATGAGCACTTTTCGTCCTTTCAGGTGATCGACAACCTCATGATCAAGGATTTCTTCGGAGATTGAGACATCATATTCAATGATTTCGGCCAGCACTTTTTCCACATCGATAATCTCGACTAACTCTCGTTTACCCTGAATATCAATCTGAGTGATGGCGGTAAGAAAGTTTGTCTTACCGATGGATTTAGGCGGAGGCTGAATATCCTCCCAGGATGTATTAACAATACTGACCACATCACCAATCATAAACCCCTGCACAGAACGGTTATATTCGGTAATAATAACATTACGGTCGGTATTGCCATTCTCGGTGCTCACCGGGCGCATTCTAATGGCCTGCCGTAAGTCAATCACGGGGATTGTCAGCCCGCGGTAAATCGTTACACCCCGCAGATTACCATGGGTTCCGGGCATCATATTCATCTTCGGCACCGTGATGACTTCCTTAACCTTAAACACGTTGATAGCGTAGGTATGACGGGTTCCTAACCTGAACAACAATAACTCGAGGCGGTTTTCACCTACCAGCTTAGTTCGCTGATCAACTGACGAAAGTATTTCACTCATGATAAATGGCCTAACGAATATCCTTTCTTAATGATAGATTTTTTTGGCTATGTTCGGATTAACTGTTGTTGAATCGAAAAGAGCCTGTTTTCGTTAAGGTTTTCTGGAGTATCCATAAACCTGAACCAACCTAGGTAGTGTT
>MDTF01013207.1_pt1 | contig 65010 bp, 62 predicted proteins | sample 811191 | NCBI WGS metagenome assembly MDTF01 (sample SAMN05326649, study PRJNA326480) | marine metagenome | isolation source: seawater | place: Southern Ocean | collected 2011 | reverse complement strand
ACTTTCTCTCCCGATGCACACAGAACTGACTAACTTGCAACAAATAGGTATCGTGGAACGTTTAATCTCACGGCTAACAAAGTAGAATTAAGAAAGTATTTTGCCCAACACAATAGAAAATATCAATCCTGTAACTGGAGCATTCATTCATGATTCTGCGATTGTAGCTGAGAATGTGAAACTGGGGGGGGATGTCAAGATTTGGCATTTCTCTCATGTGATGAAAGGCGCTCGGATTGGGTCAGGAACTTCTCTGGGACAAAACTCCTTTGTAGCATCAGGTGTCACAATCGGAGACAACTGTAAAATCCAAAACAACGTAAGCCTTTACCAAGGAGTTACCTTGGGAGACAATGTGTTCCTCGGCCCTAGCTGTGTATTCACGAATGTCATCAACCCTAGAAGTTCTGTGACAAGACGTGACTCATACACAAAAACACACATCGGGGACGGAGTTACTGTAGGCGCAAATGCAACCATTGTATGTGGGAATACCCTCGGTAACTTTTCATTCGTCGGTGCTGGAGCCGTCGTCACATCCTCTGTAAAACCATACGCTCTTGTTGTAGGAAATCCCGCAAAACAGATTGGATGGATGTCACCACATGGAATTCGGTTGAAGTTTGATGAAGCAAAGATGGCCGTTTGTTCTGAATCTGGAAGGAAGTTTCGATTAAACGATGTAAACGGAGTGTCACCCTGTACAGAAAAATGAGATTATTTTCAAACATATTGGTCACTGGAGGAGCTGGATTCATCGGATCTCACGTTATTCGACAAATCCTCAATCAGCACCCAATTGTAAAGGTTGTCAACCTAGACCTACTGACCTATGCCGGGAATTTAGAGAACTTGACAGACATCGAGCTGAACTTCAAAAGCTCTGGTCGTTATACCTTTGTCAAGGGGAATATTTGCGACAAGGGTTTATTGAAAGAGTTGTTCTCAACCTACCAATTCGATGCTGTAATTCATCTTGCGGCTGAAAGCCATGTGGATCGAAGTATTGAAAATCCAAAAGCATTTCTGGAGACGAATATATTAGGCACAGCTGCTTTGCTCGACGCTGCAAAAAATTCGTGGCTTACTTTAAACTCTAAATCAAATACGGAAAACACGCCAACTTCGTTATCATCCCTCACAAAACACAAGATGTTTTACCACATCTCTACAGATGAAGTTTATGGATCACTCGGAAAGGAAGGATTGTTTAGCGAAACCACTTCATACGATCCCCGAAGCCCATATAGTGCTTCAAAAGCATCAAGCGATCATCTTGTAAGAGCTTATTTTCATACTTACAAACTCCCTGTTGTATTGAGCAACTGCTCAAACAACTACGGAGCGAATCAATTTCCAGAGAAACTGATCCCTTTGATGATTAAAAACATTCAGAACAAAATTCCTCTTCCTATTTATGGTGAAGGATTAAACATCAGAGATTGGTTGTTTGTAGAGGATCACGCAAATGCAATCGATTTGATACTGCACAAAGGTCAAGTCGGTGAAACCTACAACATCGGTGGTCTTAATGAATGGACAAATATAGATTTGGTGAAATACCTAATCAAACTGACTGACAAGAAACTCAATCGTCCACAAGGATCTTCAAACAAACTGATTCAATTTGTAACAGACAGATCAGGTCACGATCAGAGATATGCGATTGATGCTTCAAAAATAAAGAAACACCTCGGATGGACTCCAAGTGTCAAGTTCGAGCAAGGGTTAGAGACTACTGTGAATTGGTATCTTGACAATACGCAATGGCTAGAAAACATTGCTTCATCAAATCCTAATGTTGAAGACTAACTAAAATGAAAACAACGATTCTTCATAAGATAATATCACTTAGTGTATCTTGTACCACAATTCAACCGAATTTAAATTATCACAATTTATATTAGCATGTTTACGGCCATAAGAAACATATTCAGATTTACCAAAAAGAAAGAGAGCAATCGTCAAATCAACAACGATTTAAGTGTGCTGATTAGCGATGTTCATTCTCATTTGGTTCCTGGTGTAGACGATGGATCTCCTGACATGGAAACATCTGTGGCTCTAATTCGCAGACTACAAGATCTTGGATTTACAAAGCTGGTAATCACACCACACATTATGGTTGATTTGTATCCCAACACCCCTGAGATACTTCAACCCAAGTTTGAAGAACTAAAAGCAGAAGTCGCAAAACAATTGCCTCCAATCGAACTGTTTCTGGGAGCTGAATACTTCCTAGACACAGAGCTGTTGGATTTGCTGTCAAAACCTTCTGAACTTCTTACATTTCAAGGAATCGATCCAATGAATGGAGAAAAAATGGAAATGATCTTGTTTGAATTTGCATTTCACTTACCTCCAAATTACGACCTCTTAGCTGAAATTATTTTTAAGATGCAAACCTCAGGTCTAACCCCTGTTTTAGCTCACTGCGCACGGTATCCATATTTCCACAAAGACAGATCTGAACTGAAAAAACTTCACAAAAAAGGAGTCATCTTAACAGTCAATGCTGCAACCTTGTGTGGTAAATATGGAGCTTTGGCAAAAGAGACCGCGCTACATGCAATTGAAAATGGTTGGGTAAGAATGGTTTGCTCTGACACTCATTCACCACACCACATCGCTTCAGTAAAAGAACTTGAAAGTTCTCCCATTTTAGAAAAGATGATTGAATCGGGAACGCTACTTAACCCAGGCATCGGACTTAGCTAAAACAGATGGAGAAGAGCTTCTCCTTCCTCAGTTAACCTACCGGTGCAAGCTTCACCTCTAAACCGTCAAGTGAGTCTTCCAACTGGATTTGGCATCCAAGACGACTGTTGTCTTCTACAAAGAAAGCCTCATCTAACATGTCCTCTTCGTTGTCAGATCGCTCACCCATCTCATGAGAACTGACTACATAGATGTGACAACTCGCACACATGGCCATACCTCCACAGGTTCCTTCTACCGGGAGTTCGTAGCTTTTGCATAACTCCATCATGTTCATGTTCATGTCCGTAGGAGCGTCCAACTCGTGGCGTTTGTTGTCTCTGTCTGTGACGACAACTGTAATCATGTTCTCAACTTTACTCAATTGTTCGAAATTTATCTTTTTTATTCAGTTTAATGTAGGTTTTTACGACTTTTAATGCTTTTTTAATGCTTTTTTACATGTTTTATAAAAAAAATCACATTCCTGGCGCACCGCTTACTGTAGTATACTTGAGAACAAGATTTTTATTTGGGTAGATTCTCTTGTATGCACTTTGGACCATCAAAGTAGCTTCATGAAATCCGCACAGAATGAGCTTGAGTTTACCAGGATACGTATTGATATCTCCGACTGCATAAACACCAGGAATATTCGTGGAATAGTCAAATGTATCCACTTCAATTGCATTTTTTGAAATGTTTAAATTCCATTCGCCCAAGGGCCCGAGCTTCGGGCTCAGTCCAAACAAGGGAACCCAATGGTCCGTCTCAACTTTAGAAATACCGTCTGTCTTGTGCTTCACATCAACTGAGCCGAGAGATTCTTCGCCAGCTACTCCAACAACTTCAGCATTTGTCAATAAATTAATCTTTCCTTGTTCGGCAAGATCCATCACTTTCTGAACGCTGTCAGGGTGTCCTCGGAAACTGGGTCTTCTATGGACTAAAGTTACTTCAGAAGCAACATCTGCTAAGAAAACAGTCCAGTCTAGTGCTGAATCTCCTCCTCCAGATATCACCACCTTTTTACCCCTATAAAACTCGGGGTCTTTAATGATGTATTCTACCCCATTGTCTTCAAAAGATACCAAATCTTCTACAGGAGGCTTCCTTGGTTCAAAACAACCCAAACCTGCTGCTATTGCAATAATAGGGGCACGGTGCTGAGTGCCGCGGTTGGTGGTAACTACAAACTGATCTTCATCATCCTTCTCAATACTCTCAGCTCTTTCTCCCAAAGTAAAGCCTGGGCTAAATGGCTTGATTTGTTCCATCAGTTGATCTGTCAAATCTCCAGCTAAAATAGATGGATAGGCAGGGATATCGTAAATGGGTTTTTTAGGATAAATCTCTGAACATTGTCCTCCGGGCTGAGGCAAAGAATCAATTAAATGACACTTTAACTTGAGAAGTCCGGCTTCAAAAACCGTAAATAGACCTACCGGCCCCGCCCCAATAATAATAATATCTGTTTGAATCATAGGTTGATTGCTTCTATCTCTTTTACTTCTGGGGCGACAGCTTTAATTGCTGATTCCACCCCACCTTTCATTGTCATATCAATCAGAGAACATCCCGCACAAGATCCGTGAAGTTCTACTTTTACAATTAAATCATCTGTGATTTCTTGAAGGGTAATATCGCCTTGGTCAGCCTCAAGATATGGGCGGATTTGAGAAAGCGCGCCCTCAATTCTCGCAGCCAATTCAACAAGATGTTTGGGAATGATTTGCTTTGACATTGTTTTCTTATTTAACTAGAACTTCTAGCAATTTATCGACAACAGCACGAAAGGCTGCTGAAGCTTCTGAGTCATCTTGCAGCACTACCGGACGCCCTACATCACCGGCTTCTCTAATGGTTTGAAGCAAAGGCAGCTCGCCCAAGAATGGCACATCTAAAGTATCCGCCAATCTTTTAACACCATCTCTGCCAAAAATGTGGTACTTAAACTGGGGAGCATCTGGAGGAATGAAGTAAGACATGTTTTCTATCATCCCTAAGACAGGAACGTTAATCGATTCAATTTTAAACATCCCTACTCCTTTTCGCGCATCTGCAAGAGCTACGTCTTGGGGTGTAGAAACGATCACAGCACCTGTAAGGTCTAACTCACTGACCAACGTTAAATGGATGTCTCCCGTGCCAGGAGGTAAATCTAAAATCATATAGTCTAATTCTCCCCAGATCACATCTGTAAACAATTGCTTCAGAGCCTTTGTAGCCATGGGGCCACGCCAAACAATCGCTTGGTCTGGATCAGCAAAAAATCCAATGGACAACATCTTGACACCGTGCATCTCCACCGGCTCCATCATTGACTTTCCGTCTACATCAATCGGCTTGGGGTTGTAATCTTGCACGCCAAACATCGTAGGAATACTAGGTCCATATATATCTGCATCACACAGCCCAACTTTGTATCCCCTTTGGGCTAAAGAAACTGCAAGATTAGAACTCACCGTACTCTTACCAACTCCACCTTTTCCGGAAGCTACTGCAATGATGTTTTTGACACCTGGAAGAATTTTCCGTGTTTCAATGGTCCGTTCTTCAGCAGCAAGTGCACCAACATGAACTTCGGTTTTAACTCCTGATCCGAACGCTCTTTCAAGGGCAAATTCAACAGCCTCTTGCATTCTTTTTCGGGCATGAAGTGCTGGATTACTGGATTTTACCTGAACTTTAATCAGACCCTCCGAGATATCAATTCCAGCGATTAGGTCTAAGGACACTATATCTTTCCCGAACTCAGGCTCCATCACCGCGCTTAAAGCGGATACGACTTTAGGTTTTGTTATTTCAGACATTCTTTAAGCTCAATTTAAGAACTTCAAAGTTCGGTCATAGGGTCCCAAAAACACTTATCTAATTCAACTACTTGAGCATCTTTCACCTGAATACCTTCTTCACGATGTTCAACGACCATTGAATGCTCTCGAGGAAAGTGAAGCTCCACGGAAAGCATCCCCAACCTACTCACGTCTCTATGGAAAAGCCCCTTGGATTTTGCCGAAAAACTCTTGTTCAAAGCCCAAGCAAACCACCGCATTAACCTTGCTTCACCCAAATACATTGCAATCGCACCATACGCGGTTACCCTTCCCTTGGGTATCAACCTTACAACCGCAAACACTTCTTCGTTCACACCCAATCGATGCGTTAAACCTCCAATTGAATAAAATGAATTTTTTTTCCCTCAGACAGCCACCTCTTCTCATAATATGTGACTATTTCTAAAGCATTTTTTAAATCTTGTGGCACTCTCGAAACCAATTCTCCATACACATCCTGACTGTCATACATAAATTTATATCCCGCCTCTACATATCCCTCTTTCGATAAATCGTAAAGCAGAACTGAATCAGTTTTCACATTAATCAAACTACCTGTCTTGAGTATTTTCTTGTATCGCTCTATATATACGGGTGATGTGATTCTCTTGGTGCCCTTTTCATCTTTGGGTTGAGGGTCCGAAAATGTTAACCAAACCTCACTCACCTCATCTGATCCGAAATACATCTCAATAAACTCCAATCTTGTTCTCAGAAAAGCAACATTGGGCAAGGATTCTTCTTTTGCAGTTTTTGCTCCTCTCCAGAATCTGTGACCCTTAATATCGACACCCACAAAGTTTCGATGAGGGTACTGTCTTGCAAGCCCAACAGTATACTCGCCCTTCCCACAACCCAACTCGATGGTAATGGGATTGTCGTTTTTAAACACTTGCTTTGCCCACCTTCCTTTCATTTCAGACTCGACTCCTTTCACTGCTTCCTGTAAGCACGGCTCGAACACATGATTAAATGTTTCATTTTCCGCCCATTTCCTAAGTTTATCCTTTCCCATTTTGTTAATTTGCAGATATGATTTGCACTGCAAAATTATGAATTTGTTGCTATGTCTCGAATATTAATTGCTGTACTAAATTGGGGGATGGGCCATGCAAGTCGCTCACTCCCTTTAATTGAAGGTGCGATAGACCTTGGATGGGACATCGACATCGCAAGCTCAGGGGACGCTATGGTTTGGTTGAAAAGTCGCCTGAAAAATAACGAGCAAGTGACGTTTTTCGAAAAACCTGGCGCAAACATCAGATACAGCAGACATTTTACAATGCTTGCTATCGCATCTCAAACTCCCAAACTGCTTAAGTCGATTTACGAAGAAAGACAATGGACAAGGGATCACCTGCAAAAACGATCCATCAGTAAAATATTTTCCGACAATTGCTATGGAGTTCACCACCCGGATATTCCGTCTTTATTAATGACTCATTTGTTGAAATTCCCTGTTTCAAATGCATTAAGCCCTTTTGCTCAAATCATTATTAAAAAATTAGTTGCTCAATTTGACGGAATTTGGGTGCCTGACAACCCCAAGGGAAGCAATTCAATAGCAGGGTGTTTGACATCAAAATCCATTCATCCCAACACAACGTTTATTGGGCTATTAAGCCGATTGAAACCTGTTAAATTAACTGCTGACGCACCACTGGTCGGATTGGTTAGCGGACCAGAACCTCATCGAACGATTATGGAAAATGCCCTTCGAAAGTGGATGGAACTTCAGGGTGAACGAGGACTCATTCTAGCAGGTAAACCTGGAGGAGGGAAAAGTGAAAAAAACAACATCACAACACTTTATGACCCAAGTGATGAAGAGATTTCTAAAGCGATCTGTGGTTCTAAAACATTAATTTGTCGAAGTGGATACACCACACTTTTAGATTTGGCCTCCTTGGGGAAAAGAGCGATTTTGATTCCAACTCCAGGCCAAAGAGAACAAGAACTGCTAAGCAAGTTGTGGGCAAAGGAATTTGGGTTTGCACAGTGCACACAAAAAGACCTGGAAAATATGAGGATACCTGAAATTTCAGGAATTGCTCCAAAAAGCAAGGGCAACAAAGTTGCAATCAACGAACTTGCAGCATGGCTGAAAAACTAATCCTTCAAAATACAGCTGAGCAGCTGATTAATGATGAGCGATTTATGCGAATTGCTCTTCAGCAGGCTGAAGAAGCGGGCTCAATAGACGAAGTTCCCGTAGGCGCAATTGTCGTTTCGAATGGCGCAGTCATCGCCAGAGGCCACAATCTATGTGAAAGACTGAGAGATTTTACAGCCCATGCTGAAATGCAAGTCTTTACCAGTGCTTCAGAATTTGTGGGTGGAAAATTTCTTGATCAATGTACACTTTATGTCACTATGGAGCCCTGTCCTATGTGCGCTGGAGCTGGATTTTGGACCAGAGTAGGAAGAATCGTATACGGAGCTCGTGATCTAAAACGAGGTTACACAAGGTGGGAGGTAAATGAAGAAAAGAAAGGACACGGGGGCGCCATTTCTGAAAATGGATTGCTTCATCCGAAAACCATGATCACTTCCGGGGTTCTAGAGCAAGAATGTTCTCAACTGGTGAAAGACTTCTTCCAGACTAAGCGCAAAAGGTCTTAAATCTCATTTACCTTTGCATTTGTATTACATAGGCTATGCTAGAAATTACTAAAGAATATCTCGATGAAATCCAAACCCTGATAGAACAGGGAAAAGAGGGGTCTTTGATTTCTCACCTAGACGAACTTCATGAAACAGACATCGCTCTCATTCTAAATCAGCTTAGAATAGAGGACGTTAATTATGCATACCAACTTTTAAAGGACAACATCCGACCTGCTGTATTGTCTGATGTTGACGATGATGTTCGAGAACAAATACTGAACTATTTATCTTCGAATCAAATAGCTAAAGATGTCATTGACGGACTAGAATCTGACGATGCTGCTGATATACTCGGGTCCCTTCCATCAGATAAAATGATGGATGTGATGTCAAAGGCAGAAGACAAAGAGTCTGTTGCGGACATTCTATCCTTGCTGTCCTACCCCGAAGGCTCAGCAGGAGCTTTAATGGCTAAAGAGTTAGTGAAAGTTGAGGAAACTTGGTCTGTAGCAACAGCAATTAAAGAGATTCGCATTCAATCGCAAGACATAGAAAATCTGTACACTATTTATGTAGTGAACGCAACAGGGGAGCTTACTGGAAGACTTAGCTTACAAAATCTGTTGCTTTCTGCAGCAAGTACAAGAACTCCTGTTGGAGATCTGAAAGATGATGAGAATTTTATTTCAATAAAAGCAAAGGAAAAAGAAGAATTGGTTGTGAGCTTAATGGAGCGTTATGACCTTGTTGCTCTTCCAGTAACAGATGACAACGGTGTTTTGCTTGGTCGCATCACAATTGATGATGCTGTTGATGTAATCATCGAAGAAGCTGAACGAGATTACCAGCTGGCGTCTGGAATTTCTGAGGATGTAGAGTCGTATGATTCTGTTTGGACTTTAACCAGAGCGCGCTTGCCATGGCTACTCATCGGTCTGGGGGGTGGTGTAGGAGGAGCATATGTCATCGGCGCATTCGACATTGTATCACATCCAGAAATGGCGCTGTTTATACCGCTTATCGCAGCAATGGGAGGAAACGTAGGAGTTCAGTCATCGGCAATAGTCGTTCAGGGACTTGCTACTTCAAGCATCAATACGACGAACATTGCCTCCAGGTTAATCAAAGAGCTTGGGGTGGGTCTGTTAAATGGAATCATTTGTGCCTCCATTATTTTCATAGTGACATTGCTGCTGGGTTTTGACAAATCACTAAGCACTACAGTCGGAATTTCCTTGTTATTTGTGGTTGTCTTTGCTGCATTGTTCGGGGCCTTTGTTCCTCTCATGCTAGATAAACGCAAAATAGATCCTGCACTAGCAACAGGTCCATTTATTACCACTGCAAACGACATTATAGGCCTCATTATTTACTTTAGTGTGGGTTCATTTATTAGCTCACTGCTTTAATTCATTGACATGAATGTTGCTTTTTTAGATACGGTACATCCGATACTTAAAAACAAATTGGAAGAAAATGGTTTTCACTGCAAAGACTGTTTAACACTTACGCGGGATGATATTCTAGAAGGAACCCTTGAAAATATTAACGGGATAATCCTTAGATCTAGGCTACAAATTGATGCCACAATTCTCAACACTCTTCCAAATTTACAATGGATCGCCCGCAGTGGCTCTGGGCTCGAGAACATTGACTTGATCGAAGCAAAAAAGAGAAATATACAGGTTTACAACTCACCAGAAGGAAACAGAGATGCATTGGGAGAGCATGTTCTGGGAATGATCCTCATGATCTTGCATAAGTTAAGAAGCTGTGACAGATCCGTTCATGAAAGAGTCTGGGCAAGAGAGAAGCACCGCGGGACTGAACTCAGCAGCAAAACTGTGGGGATTCTGGGATATGGTGAAATGGGATCTTCCTTGGCACTCAAGCTCAGTGGTCTTGGCTGCAAGGTAATCGCATACGACAAATACAAGTCAGATTTCAGTTCAGATTTGGTTGAAGAAGTAAGTGAGGCAGAGTTTTTTCAAAGAAGCGAAATCGTGAGTTTACATATACCATGGACTGATGAAACGAAGAATCTGGTCAACTCGAACTGGCTGTCTAAATTTAAACATCAATTTGTTTTTATAAACAGCTCTCGAGGTGCCGTTGTCAACACATCGGATTTATTAAACGCACTGGATTCGGGCCAGGTTAGCTCTATCGGGCTGGACGTTCTCGAGTTTGAAGGCCGATCTCTTGAAGGTCTCGATCAAATAAAAGATGCTGAATCAAGGGCTACGCTAACCCGTCTTCTTACCTATCCAAATGTATACTTGAGTCCACATGTGGCGGGGTGGACAATCGAAAGCTATATAAAATTAAGCGCTTTCTTAGCACAAAAAATCTTGAAAGATTTCTCTGTTAAGCGAACCTGAAATTTATTCCTCGACTCCTGTTCGGGCTCTACTTGTAGCAGAGTATAGAATCTTCAAAGCTGAAGCTTGTCTTAACTCCTGCTTTACAGATGTCACAATCCCCATTTTTGTTTCTTGGTCTACCTTTAGTGAGACCCACATTTTACTTTGCTCTGACTCCGCTAATGTTTCACGCTCTTTGCCTATCCAATCTCGCACGTCTGAAGCTTTTGAAAAAGCATCGTTCAGTTGAATCACCGGCTCTGTTCCATATCGGTTGTCCATAGGCATACCTATGTTGATGTAACGAATGAGATGCTTTTTTTCAACTTTATAAAGCTCTGAAGCTTCTGGCTTTGTGACTTGTACTTTCTCATCTTCTGTACGCAAAACAGTTGCAACCATGAAGAAGAATAAAAGCATAAAAACGATGTCCGGCAGAGATGCTGTCGAAATCGATCCCGTCGGGCGGTTACTTCCTTTTTTAAACTTGCTCATACTTAGTAATATGTTGATCCAGCATCACGAGGCTCAGCCTCTGAAATACGTTGTGGGTATAGAGCCCTTACTGCCGTAATTTTATCAAGCGTCTTTTTATCTTGCTTGTTTTTACCATAGACCTCTTCGAGCTCTGAGTAACTTTGACCAAACTTTGCTAGTGCCAGCTCATCTCGAAGCTCATTGACCGCAGATTGCAACTCATTTTGGACCTGCAAATAGGTGTTGTAAGTTGTGTTGTTGTCATTTTGCATTGAGATCAACGCAGACGAAGGAAGCTGTTTATAATCACCCCCTAAAAGTGTAATGGTAGTGAGTTTCTCCTGCCATTTAGACAGAACCTTTCTAAATGCATCTTTGTTCTTAGGCTCAGAAATTTGAACGATTTGAATGTATTCAGCAATCTTTAATTTAACATCAGACTTTCTGACCCATTCTCGTTCAGGGAAAGAAGCATTTGTTTTACCATTTGCACCTGTTATGGAAACCACATCTCTGTTTTTTCCTATTTCCTGATTGTCGATTTGATGTGATATTACCCCATCTCCTGTAGCAATAAGAAAATCTTTCGCTTTGTTCTTCAACTGATCCATATCCAAAGGCTCTCCTTCTACCAACAACAAATCAAGAAAGTTGACTTTGACATTAAAAACGTTTTGCTCTTTTGCTTGAGGCACATCAATGTCATCCGGAACTGGAGGGGGCAACTGACGCTTGATTCCCATGTCGGATTCAATTGTAGTTGTTACGAGCCAAAAAATCAGAAGCAAGAAAGCGATATCGGCCATAGAGCCGGCATTAATTTCTTGTAATTCGCGACGTGCCATATCTATTTTACTTAAAAATACTGCTTACCTCAGCCCAAACAATCGAAGCTGCAGCAACAGCGAATAAAAGGTAAACGTAAATCATACTTCCACCAGCAAAAACACTTTCAGATTCTGAAACGGTAATGCCACTTACTTCGTATGCATCTAAAACAGACCCATCAGCCAAAACGAAATAGCTAATTATACCTATGAGAGCAAAAACTGAGATTCCTGCCAGAGTACCCAATTGTGCTTTGAAGTCATTCACCAGCTTCATCACGAATGCAGAAACTCCAAATCCAACAGCAGCAACTGAACATGCAATACCTACAGCATAAATAATGTAGAACATCCAATCGAGGTAAACACCATAGCTGGCTTCCCCTTCAACAAAAGACTCATCGCCAGTACTGTTACCAACTATTATTCCAACAAGAATAACACCGAGTGCAATGATTACTAAACGAAGTCCGGAAAGGGCGAAATTAATTTTATTTTCTTCCATAATTCTCCTTATTTACCTTGAAGCTTACGCTTGTATAGAAGATCAACAAGATCCATGCTAGCCTCCTCCATATCAAGAACAATACCATCAATTTTAGAAAGAATATAATTGTAGAATACCTGAAGTATAATGGCGACTATCAGTCCAGAAACTGTTGTAATCAATGCAATCTTAATACCACCAGCTACAATAGAAGCGTTGATTGTATTTGCCTCCGCGATGTCATCAAAAGCTGAAATCATACCGATTACAGTTCCCATGAAACCCAACATCGGTGCAAGCGCTATAAACAGGGAAATCCAACTTAAACCTCGCTCAAGCTTAGACATTTCAACTGAACCATAATCCTCAATCGCTTTAGCAACCTCTTCATAGCTTCCTTCTGATCTGTCCAGACCTTGATGAAAGATTGTTGCCACGGGGCCTGCTGTGTTACGGCAAACTTCTTTTGCTGAGTCAACTCCACCTTTCTGAAGGCATTCGTCAATTTCATTCACAAGCTTCTTCGTGTTGGTCGTAGCCATGTTGAGATAAATGATACGCTCTATACTGAGTGCCAATCCAAGAATTAAACAAATAAGTACTGAAGCCATAAACGCAGCACCTCCTTCAATGAAGTAACGCTTTACTGTTTGATGAAAGCTTAACACTTCACGTGTTTCTTCGACATCCGCAGATGTTTCAGCAATTTCTACAGTTGGCTCTTCAACAACGGTGCTCATTGCTGAATCTGAAACAACGGTGTCAGCAGAAACACTGTCCATTTCCATAGAAACAACCTCTTCATTTGCAACGTCTTCGAGTTGAGCAAACACTGCAGCGGGGTTAGCTGCAAACATGATTCCCGCAATTGCGAGAAGTGAAAACAAATTCTTCATAGTCAAATATTCTTGTTGAATGTATTTCATAAATAAGTCGAACAACCTTGCGGAGAGACAGGGATTCGAACCCTGGATACGTTTCCGTAAACACGCTTTCCAAGCGTGCGCCATAAACCACTCGGCCATCCCTCCAATCCTCGTTAGGATTGTTCTCATATAACAAAAGCTATAGTGAGGCGGCGCAAATTACTACACAATTGCGTGATAGCACAATCATTAACATAGTTTTATTCTAAGTTCGTTCTCTCCCCCCTTAAGTCCGCAGATATTCGCTCTCGAATCAAGGTTAAGTCATCCGACTCCCCAAGCAACATCATGAGCTTAATTACCGCCGCTTCAGTGGTCATGTCTCCACCAGATATTACGCCACAATCAGATAGCATTAAACCAGTTGCATATCGTTCTTGAGCCACACCTCCATGGCCACACTGCGTGATATTTACAATGGAAACACCCCTTTTCTGCGCTGAGATTAACAAGTCCTTGAACTGCTTGTTGTCAGGAATGTTTCCGCTTCCGTAAGTACCCAAAACCACCCCTCTTAATTCGTTCCAACCAAAAATTCGATCAAAAACATCGAAAGACATACCTGGGAAAATGGGTAACCAAGCAACTTTTGAGTCAAAAGCCTCATGCAACGTTAAAGGACCCTCTGGAGCTCTATATAAATTGTGCTTCCGAACCTTAAAGTCGACGCCTGCATCTACCAATGCAGGATAATTGGGGCTGACAATTGCATGTAAACTCTCCGTACTTTCTTTGTGAGTTCTGTTCCCCCGAAAAAGTTGACTGCCGAAATAAACCGCAACCTCTTGAACGGTCGAATCCCCACATTGTAGACTTGTTGAGGCAGGACGTTCATGAGTCGAATGTGCTGCCAACATAACTGCACTCAGTAAATTCTCCCGGCCATCAGTTCTAGGCATTCCGATAGGCAGTTGGCTTCCTGTGATAATTACCGGCTTTCTTAGTCCCTCTAGCATAAAGCTTAAAGCAGATGCCGTGTAGGCCATTGTGTCCGTACCATGCAGAACCACAAAACCATCGTACTCTTCATGCTTTTGCATCACCACCCCTGCAATTTTCTTCCAATGCATCGGCGAAACATTGGAACTGTCAATCGGAGGTTGAAAGCTGACGGAATCAATCGAAATGCCAGCACGGTTTAACTCAGGAACATGTCGTGTGATTTGACTGAAATCAATCGGAACGAGAGAACCTGTCATGGGATCATGAACACTGCCTATTGTTCCGCCAGTATAAATAAGTAGTATTTTTTTTTCGGACCTCATTTCTATGACTTCATTTTTTTAGACCAAACATACTTCTCGCACCTTCCGAAGTCACACGAGCAACTTCTTCAAAACTAACTCCTTTAATATCAGCAATTTTTTTTGCGATGTGAACAAGGTAAGACGATTCATTCCGCTTGCCTCTATGTGGCGCTGGGGAGAGGTACGGGCTATCTGTCTCTAACACCAATGACTCAAGCGGGATACTGGGAAGCACTTTGTCTAAACCACCATTTTTATAGGTGCTAACGCCTCCAATTCCAAGAAGAAAACCCCCGTATTCTATAGCTCGTTCAGCTTCTTTGAGCCCTCCAGTAAAACAATGAAAAACACCATTGAGACTGTCATCATTCACCTGATCCATTAACGTAAAGAGTTCTTCCCAAGCATCTCGAACATGAATGACAATCGGCAATCCACGCTTTTTTGCCATTTTTGCCTGAAGTAAAAAAGCTTCGCTTTGCTCCTTCTGAAACTGCTTGTCCCAATACAAATCTAAACCTATTTCCCCAACAGCAACGAACTCCATACCCTCAGGTGGAGTGTCTAATGTAGCCATGATTGATTCTAACTCTTTCTCCCAATTTCCCTTTACATAACATGGGTGAAGTCCCATCATCCCATAGCAAGACTGGGGCCACTTCTTCATCATGTCTAAGACTCTCGGGACACTCTCTAAATCTATATTAGGTAAAATTAAAGTATCAACTCCTGACTCAAAACATCTTGCCAAAGCTTCTTCTCTGTCATCATCAAACTGATCGAGATAAAGGTGGGTGTGGGTATCTATAAGTTTTATTTCAGTGCGAGTCATAGATACAAAGATACCTGCGACTACCTTTGAACTGTGCAAGCACCTAGATTTCTTATAGCAAGATTTAGCTCAATTGGAGACATTGTACTTACAATGCCTGTAATAAATTGTATTAGAGAGCATTACGGCAAAGGTGTACGGATAGACTTTGTCTGCTTGTCAAAGTTTAAAGGTGCAGCTGAGCTTCTCTGTGGTGTCGATGAAATTCATTTGGTTGAAAAATCAACCAGCGAAATTACAGTTGAGCTTCAACAACTAAACTTTCACTACTTCATTGATTTACAAGGAAGCGTGAGGTCCCGGTCCTTGTCTAAAGCCCTAGGCATCTTAACTTTCACAATCGACAAGCAGTCACTGCCTCGATTTGCTCTTACCCTTGGGCTCAGAAAAAATCCCGTACTTCATTTTGTTGATCGAGCGTTAAAATTGTTAGAGACATTTAACATTCGGAAACCCAAACAATCATTGTGGGGTAGCATTAACACCACAGAAGTAAAGGTGCCAGAATCTTATATCTCCATCACACCTGGGGCTACTTATAAAGGGAAAGCGATCCCTGAACATATCCTTCAAGAAGTTTGCAAAAGACTTACCGATTTAGGGATGCACATCGCACTTGTGGGTGGAGAAGATGCGAAGGAAATCGGAACAAGATTAGAATGTACCTCAGAACTTGTCACATCCTTTTGTGGAATCACGACTTTAAAAGAAACTGCACACATTCTCAAACACTCTAAACTTGCCATTGGCGGAGATACCGGGGCGATGCACATCGCATGTGCTTTAGGAGTTCCTCTCATCTCCGTTTGGGGCTGTACGAGACCATCTCTAGGCCTAGCTCCTTGGCAACCTAATAAAAACTCCACATTCCTACTTCCTTACGACAGAGGCGAAAGACCCTGTTCACGTCATGGTGCAACATGTAGATTCTCTAAAAAAGGAAATGACCTTTGCATTCATCACGTTTCAGCCGAACGAATTGTTGAAGCAACTCACAATTTTTTATAAGGTTACTCAAACAACGCTTTTAATTCAGTCGCTTCCATTGGTTTCATTTTACCAGCTAGAATCAGCCTCAACTGACGTCTCCTTAAAGCCCCTTTAAACCTCACCTTTTCGTCTTCTGTCTCGGGAACGGTTTCAGGGACTTCTATCGGAGCACCCAATCGATCAACTGCCACAAAAGTATACATTGCTTCATTGCACCTAGATCTATTCCCTGTAACAGAATTCTCGATAAACACTTCGAGGTAAACTTCCATCGAAGATTTAAAGGACCTTGTTACTTGCGACTCTATGATTACAATATCTCCCAATTTAATAGGTTTTTGAAAGGAAACATTATTGACTGCTGCTGTAACGACCACCTTTCTACAATGCCTGTTCGCTGCAATAGCGGCAGCAATATCCATCCAGTGTAATAAATTTCCACCCATCAAATTTCCCAAAGTGTTGGTATCGTTAGGAAGAACAATTTTTGTAGTGGATGAGAAAGTCTCGCGGGGGTGTCTTGATGTTACCATGGTACAAAAATAACATTCAAATTATTATACTTCGTCTACATAGAAGATTTTAAAACACCTACACTATATTTGCCGTCTGTTAATTGGTGCTATAGCTCAGTTGGTAGAGCAATGGACTGAAAATCCATGTGTCCCAGGTTCGAATCCCGGTAGCACCACCAATAAAAAACCCGCTCAATGAGCGGGTTTTTTATTTATCAGGCTAGTGATCTGAGATCGAATATCTTGAGTTTATTGATCTGAAAAAAGCGTCAACCAAGGGGTTGACGCTTTTTAAACACAATGTTAAATTTTAAAGACTACTGCTGAAGCTCCTCACAAGTAGCTCCGTATGCTATTAAGAATCCAAGCAAATCGGCAGAACCAATCTCACCATCTTCGTTAACATCAAACGGACAACTCCCTCCTGTACATGGTTCTGTTACACAAGAACCATCATCGATGTTTGCAAATGCAACGAAGTTCTCTGCTTCTGAATCTGTACAACCTGAGAAGACACAAGAACCATCGTCAGATGTATTGTCTGCACTGTAGTTGTCAGCACCTGCATAGGTACATCCTATTGCAATACATGAACCATCGTCATCTGTTGCTTCTGAGTTAAAGTTCTCTGCATTAGGATTTGTACAACCCAAGATCACACATGAACCATCGTCAAGTAATGCTGAAGAATCATAGTTGTCTGCAACAGGATTAGTACATCCGGAGCAAGAACTGTTGTCGCCTCCACATACACCACATTCATCAAGTACGTTTCCAGCACAATCACAAGTACCAGCTGCGATTCCATCTCCTCCACATACGCCACATTCATCAAGTACGTTTCCAGCACAATCACAAGCACCATCTTCAATACCTCCTCCTCCACAAACGCCACACTCGTCATTCATCAAACAAGATCCATCGTCAATGATCGAAGCTGCATCGTAGTTACAAGCTGAAGAATCTGTACAACCACCACAAGATGAGTTGTCACCTCCACAAACGCCACACTCGTCATTCACAGAACAAGAACCATCCGGATAGATTGCCTCTGGATTATAATTACAAGCTGAAGAATCCTGACAGCCGGAAATTCCTTCAGGGAAGGTTAACGTCATGCCCTCTGCATAGTGAGACTCTTGAGCTTGGTCACGAATCTGAATATTGACAAGAGCGTTAACCTGGCCCGACGTTGTAAACTGGCCAAGTAAAACTCGACCATCTACAGGAACACCTTGAGTATTCGCCCCAGGAACTACAAAGATAGAACCTCCAACAAAAGTGTTTACAACGAAATCACCTCCTGAGTTAAAGTCAGCAAATGAAGATAAAGCAGAATCAAATGCACTATTCATACCATCTTCGTCACCTGGTTGAGCTCCAATCGTAAACCAACTGTCATATTCTAAAGAAGGGAATACGCTGAAAAAGAGTGGATTTATTCCTCCACCGAAGTCAGATCCTACAGCATCATTGTAGAAGCCTTCTACAGCAGATGAAGTTATCTCCCAAGGAGTTGAATCTGTTCCATACATCGCTGTAACTTCAGCAGCATCTGCAGTCAAGTTAGCGTAAAGACGGTAAGTGATTGCTCCCGTTCCTAATGGATCAGAAGACACAACTTCATAAGTAAGACCTGTAGAAAGACCATCTCCAAAAATACATGAGGAACCATCTCCCCCGCAAACGCCACAAGCGTCATTCACAGTACAAGAGCCATCTGGATAGATTGCCTCTGGATTGTAGTTACAAGCTGAAGCATCCTGACAACCCGAAATGCCTTCAGGGAAGGTTAACGCCACACCCTCTGCATAATGGCTCTCACCAGCTTGATCACGAACTTGAACATTTACAAGAGCGTGAACCTGACCCGATGTAGTAAACTGACCCAGTAGAACTCTACCATCTACAGGAACACCTTGAGAGTTAGCTCCAGGCACAACGAAGATAGAACCTCCAACGAAAGTGTTTACAACGAAATCACCTCCTGAGTTAAAGTCAGCAAATGAAGATAAAGCAGAATCAAATGCACTATTCATGCCATCTTCGTCTCCTGGTTGAGCTCCAATCGTAAACCAACTGTCATATGCTAAAGAAGGGAAAGCGGCGAAGAAAAGTGGATTTATTCCTCCACCGAAGTCAGATCCTACAGCATCGTTGTAGAATCCATTACCATCAGTAGCGATCATCTCCCATGGATTTACATCTGTTCCATAAACAGCTGTAACTTCAGATGCATCTGCGGTGAAATTGGCGAACAAACGATAAGTCGCGGCTCCAGTCCCTAATGGATCAGATGAAACAACCTCATAAGTAAGGCCTGTACACAGACCGTCTCCTGTTGGGTCTTGTGCAGAAAATTGCATTGCGGAAAATAAAACGGCAAAGAGAAGGATATATTTCTTCATGTTAAGTGAATTAATTTAATGTTTGATTACTTGCGATTTTATAAAAATCGAACTGCATCGAAGTTAAGGCATAAATCTTATAGTACGCAAAAGGAGATGGAAATCACATTGCTTCGATAAAGTCGATATTTGCAACTCACAAAAACAAATGGAAAGTTATATAACAACATCTTGGGAAACATCTTTACGCTTGGCTTCTGCTGAAGCTTCAAAAGTTCTGGTGATTGCCGACAGCAACCTACCCAGCTCGTACAGTAAATCGGTACTTGATATTTGCCAAAACGCGTGCCCAACAAAAGTCCTGTCACTTGAAGGCGGTGAAGGAGTTAAAACACTTTCTAAGGTATCTGAGGTTTATTTACAACTCGACAAGATGGATGCTGACAGAAAAAGCTTGGTTGTTTGCTTGGGTGGTGGGACCATTACAGATATGGGAGGATTTGTTGCGAGCACTTATAAAAGAGGCGTGAGTTTAGCTCATCTTCCAACAACTGTGTTGGCAATGGTGGACGCAGCAATTGGAGGGAAAACCGGAGTGAATACTCAGATGCAAAAGGACATTGGACTTTTAAAAAATCAAATTGGAACATTTTACTCCCCTAAAATGGTGGGGATGAATCAACATTGGCTTCAGAGTTTAAAGCAAGAAGAAGTTCTTAGCGGATGGGGTGAAATGGTAAAGCATGCACTTATAGTAGGAGGAGACCACTTAACACAGTTAATGTCATTGAGGCCTAATTTAAGAGATTTAGCACCTTTGATTCTGCATTCTGCAAGAATGAAAGAGGCTGTGGTTCAGCGAGATGAAAAAGAACTGGGAGAGCGTGCCTCATTAAATCTTGGGCATACTGTTGGTCATGCAATTGAGAGTCTAGCTTATGATGGTGGGTATAAAATAAAACACGGCGTTGCTGTAGCATGGGGTTTGGTATTTACACTGGAAGCCTCTGTTGCGAAAATGGGATTTGACACAACTCTTGCGGAGAAACTTCAGCACTGGATTGTTTCTGAGATTGCAAATGGCATAGAATTTGATAAAGGTGATGTGATTTGGCGTAAAATGTCCCAGGACAAGAAAAACGTAAAAGGCAACGTTACAGATGTGTTGATGATGGCGCCAGGTGAAGTAATCTGGGATTTTGTCTGGCAAAGAGAAGAATTCTTATTTTTGTGGGCGCAATTTCGACAACGTTACGCCTGAATCATCTGCTTTTAATATCTTTGGAGTCAAATGGAACAAACTGCTGCAGAATTAGCAATACTTTTAGAGGGATCTGTTTCTGGAAACCCAGAAATGAGGGTTCGTAAACTTGGGAAGATCGAATCAGCAGGAGCAGGATCTGTCACGTTCTTAGCAAACAAGGAATATGAGAAGTACGTTTACAAAAGCGGAGCATCCATTGTTGTTGTATCGAAAGATTTTAAACCCAAGAAAGATTTGCCCTTAGGAATGACCTTGGTGAAGGTCGATGATCCATATTCCGCTTTCGCAAAGCTGCTTGATGCTTACGACAATATTTTAAAACGAGATCAAGGAATTCATTCTTCTGCCATTATTCACCCCGACGCAGTAATCGGTGATGGGTGTGCTATTGGACCAGGAGTAGTGATCGACAAAGGCGCTACCATTGGTGACCGAACTGAGCTTAGAGCGCATGTGTACATCGGACGTGATGTAACCATTGGTTCTGACTCCATGTTTTTCTCAGGTGTGCGAATCTTAGACAGATGCCATGTTGGCCACAGATGTACAATACAGGGAGGAACGGTAGTAGGGTCAGATGGGTTTGGGTTTGCGCCGAAAGACGATGGGTCTTATGCAAAGGTCCCTCAAACAGGCAATGTGATTGTTGAAGATGATTGTGACTTAGGAGCTTTGTGTACATTTGACAGAGCCACTTTGGGATCAACCATTGTTCGAAAAGGTTGCAAATTAGACAATCTTATTCAAGTAGCTCACAATGTCGTCATAGGTGAGAGGACTGTCATTGCAGCACAAACCGGGATCGCTGGATCAACAACCATAGGTTCACAATGCATGATCGGAGGGCAAGTCGGAATAGGTGGTCACCTTAAGATTGCAAACGGGTCAAGAATTGCAGCTAAATCTGGTGTTTCTGCCAGTATTCTTACTCCCAATGGGACCTACCAAGGAAATCCCGTCATGCCAATTAAAGCATTCCATAGATTTCAAATAGCACTGCGGCAGCTGGTGAGATCTCAAAGAAACCAAGAAACACTTATCGATGATTCAATCAAATAAGCAACACACGCTTACAAGTTCAATATTTTTTAAAGGAGTAGGACTTCACACTGGCGAGACTTGCACCATGACGATCCTTCCTGCTGAAGGAAATCATGGATACAAGTTTCAAAGAACAGATCTTGAAGACAAGCCGATCATAGATGCACTCACAAAAAATGTTTGTTCAACTTTAAGAAACACATCACTTGGCAAAGACGGGGTTGAAGTTCACACGACAGAACATATTCTTGCGGCGCTATACGCAGCAGGAGTTGACAACGCACTGATTCAACTAAATGGAGTCGAGGTGCCTATTCTAGATGGAAGTTCAGACATGTTCACTCAAGGAATTGAAAAAGTTGGAACCCAAGAACTGGAAGAAGACAGGCTCTTTTTTAAAGTTCGGAAAAACATCAGCGTTATTGACAAAGAAAAAGATGTTGAAATGCTCATCGTTCCTATCGAGGAAGATGAACTTAGGTTAACTGTCATGGTTGATTACAACAACGCAGTGTTGGGGACCCAACATGCCAGACTTGAAAATCTGAGTCAATTTTCGAAAGAAATTTCTACATGCAGAACCTTTGTCTTTATGAATGAAGTTAAATCCCTTGCTGAAAAAGGATTAATAAAAGGTGGAGACGTTGACAACGCGGTTGTTTTAGCTGAAAAACCATATTCAAAAGCTGAACTTCGAGACATAGCAAAAGCTTTAGGAAGAACTGAATTAGGTGTTGTAGAGGGAGAAACCGGAGTTGTGAGCACAAGTGCATTAAGGTTCACAAATGAGCCAGCACGTCACAAACTTCTTGACATTCTTGGAGACCTTGCGTTGACAGGCAGGTATATTCATGGACATGTACTTGCTGCTAGGCCAGGACATACGGCCAACGTAGCATTTGCAAAAGAAATTGATGTGAAAATCAAGGCCGTTGAACAAATGCCTGATCTACGAACAGACAGAGAGGCCATTTTAGATGTTAATCAAATCTCAAAACTTTTACCCCATCGCTATCCTTTCCTGCTGGTGGACAGCATACTTGAGATGACGGAAAACAGCATTACAGGGCTGAAGAATGTGACCATGAACGAACCTTTTTTTCAAGGTCATTTCCCAGAAAACCCAATCATGCCAGGCGTTCTTCAAATAGAAGCCATGGCTCAAGTGGGTGGTGTATTCGCCCTTTCAAGTGTTGATGAACCAGAATACTGGTCCACTTACTTCATGAAATTAGATGATGTCAGGTTTAAACAAAAAGTTGTTCCTGGCGACACCATCGTCTTTCATTTAAAATTAATTTCACCCATCAGACGTGGATTGGTACATATGGAAGGAAAGGGTTACGTACGCGGAAAACTTGTATCTCAAGCTATCTTATTAGCTCAGGTAATTAAGGATAGAAATCCAACCAAAGATTAGTTTACGAACCATGTCACCAACGATCAGCCCCCAAGCATTTGTTCACCCTGACGCATCTATCGAAGCGGGTGTTGTGATTGAGCCTTTTGCCTATGTTGGGCCAGGAGTGAAAATAGGCAGTGGAACTTGGGTGGGACCCAATTCAACTGTTTTATCTAGCACAACAATCGGCAAAGATTGTAAAATTTTCCCCGGTGCAGTAATTGGAGCAGACCCTCAGGATTTAAAGTTTGACAACGAAGAGACAACTGTAGAAATTGGGGACAGAACGGTTATACGTGAATGTGTAACGATTCACAAAGCAACGGTTGACCGCTATAAAACAGTCATCGGGAATGACTGCCTCATCATGGCATACGTTCATCTCGCTCACGATGTTCGGGTTGGAAATCGTGTTGTGCTTGCCAATGCCGTTAATGTAGCTGGGCACGTAACGATTGACGACTGGGTAATCATTGAAGGCATGGTCGGGATTCAACAATTTGTCCATATAGGTGAGCACGCATTTGTAGCTGGAGGCTCGTTGGTTCGGAAAAATATACCACCCTACATCAAAGCTGCTAGAGAGCCACTTTCCTTCATCGGAGTGAATTCTATCGGTTTACGGAGAAGGGGGTTCAACCAAGATAAGATTCAACGAATTGATGATATTTATAGAACCTTATATGTGCAAAATGCAAACATGAGTGTCGCGCTCAAGGTAGCAGACGCTGAATTCCCCGCCTGTGATGTTAAAGATTTTGTTCTCGGATTTATTAGACAGTCAGACAAAGGGATTATCAGAGGTCCCTTCTCATAAATCAAATTCTTCTCCTAGCTTTTGTTGCCAATTCCAAGAATCCAAGAGCCCTTGCTCAAGTGGACGGGTTGTTTCCCATTTCAACTCTTGTTTCGCTCTTTCTGCATTGGCCCAAATAGCAACAACGTCGCCTTCCCTTCTTTTTCCAAATTGATGAGGCACTTTCATTCCCGTAACTTTTTCAAAAGTTTCAATGACCTCAAGGACTGAAACACCATGGCCCGTTCCCAAATTAAACGCCCTACACCCCATTGAATTCCCTGCCTGCAACAAATATAAAATTGCCTTTACATGAGCTTCTGCAAGATCCATCACATGTAAATAATCTCTTATACATGACCCATCATGGGTTGGGTAATCTGTTCCAAATACCGTGAGAGGGTCTCTCAACTTGGCCACTGCTTGACATAAAAATGGAACAAGGTTGTTAGGAACACCCCTTGGAGATTCTCCTATGACCGAAGAAGGATGAGCTCCAATGGGATTGAAGTATCTCAACAAAGTTGAGCTAAACCCAATGTTTTTTTCAGCGTGTTGCACAATTGATTTTTCGCAAGCCTGCTTGGTAAATCCATACGGGGACTCTGAGGGAAGAAACGGAGATGATTCATCCACAGGAATGTTTTCAGCTTCTCCGTACACTGTACAACTCGATGAAAAAACGAGACTCTGAACACCGAATCCCTCCATGACTTCTAACAACCGTTCTGTTCCCCCAACATTGTTCAACTTGTACAGCTCCGGTTTCTCTACGCTTTCGCCCACAGCTTTTAACGCAGCAAAATGAATGACCCCGGTTATCGGACAGCCCTGTTCTTTTTCTGAATTAAAAACATGGATAAGGTCACTCTTGTTTCTACAATCTGCTTCGTAAAAAGGGACTTCTTGATTCACCAAAGATCTCAATCTTTGTACGGCAGAAAAATCTGAATTGCTGAAATTGTCCAACAGAACAACTCTAAAACCAGCTTCAACCAACGCAACGGCAGTATGACTTCCTATGTACCCAGCTCCCCCTGTGACTAAAATATTTAAATGCATCCTACAAAGTTTCATGTGAAGTTATCCTATCTGCAACGACAGAACACAAAACATACAGACAAACCCCACTGAAAATCCGACGTACACTTCTTGCAAGGTGTGTGCTTTTAATTCTAAACGACTCCAGGCAAGAAGTCCAGAGGCAAGAACAATCGCAGCAATCCAGTGTACATCTGATGTTTCGTGAAGAACCCCCACATAAATCACTGAAGCTAAAACTCCTCCGATAGCCAACAAATGCATACTGAGCTTGAAACGAGTTGTAATCACAATGCCTGTCAGGATCGAAACAACCAATCCCAACATAAGCGACCTGTATAAAACTGGAATAGAAATACCTGTGAGCTCTAACGTGAGTATATATGCCATCACATAATACCCAAGTACGATTAAAAATGGCGTAAATCTCTCAGACCTGTTGCGGATGTCTAAATCTGAAATCAATCCCCGGTTGCGCATCACCAATATTGAAACACCGGTGGCAACAGCGGTGATCAGAATAATCAATGTGAGGTATAGAAACACATCCATGCGATTGGACAAATAGACATCAAAATGTCTCAACAAAAACACAGTGAAAAGTGGCATTAAGAAAGGGTGAAGTACCGCAGAAATCAATTTAGCAAACATCTGCATACGCTATAATTCTTTTCTTAACCGAGCGACTGACAACCCCATCTGCTCTCGGTATTTCGCGACTGTCCTGCGGGCGATGTGATATCCTTTCGAATTCAATACAATACCTAATTTTTCATCCGTCAAAGGCTTTTTCTTATCCTCTTCTTCAATGGCATCCTTCAAAATTCTCTTCACTTCTCGCGAACTAACATCTTCACCGCTGTCGGTGGTTAAACTCTCAGAGAAAAATGTCTTCAGAAGAAATGTACCGTACGGTGTTTGGACATACTTGCTGTTAGCAACCCGTGAAACAGTACTGATATCCATCTCTATATCCTCTGCGATATCCTTTAAAATCATAGGCTTGAGATCAGTCTCATCTCCACTTAAAAAATAATCTCTTTGATGATTTACGATTGAATTTATCGTTTTAATGAGGGTGAGTTGACGTTGTTTAATCGCATCAACAAACCACTTTGCAGCATCAATTTTGAGTTTCACAAAAGTCAAAGCCTCTTTTTGAGAATGAGAGGTTTTAGCGCCACTTGCGTATGTATCCATCATCTCCTTGTATGAAGGGCTGATACGCAAATCTGGTGCATTCCTCTGATTTAAAACTACGCTTAACTCATCGTCATTGACGGTAAGTAAAAAATCCGAGACAACATGCACAACTGTTCTTGCAGATTCACCTCCTGAATCACCTGGCTTGGGGTTCAGTTTTTTAATCTCTGAAAGAGCAGCTTTAAGATCTTCTTCTGAAATGTTTAGTTTAGATGCAATCGCAGTATAATGCTTTTTTGAAAAAGCTTCGAAATGATCTTTTAAAATTTCTGCTGCGAACATGAGACTCTGAAGCCGTGAGAAATTCGCTTTCCCCTGAAGAAGCTCTAACTTATGTCTAATTTGTAAGATCAAGCATTCTCCCAAACTATTCGCTCCCACACCTGCTGGCTCAAGAGTTTGAACAATTGAAAGAACATCCTCCAGCTCTTTTCTTGTGACTGTGATGTTTTGGGTAAAGGCCAAATCGTTGACGATGCTGTCCAAGTCTCGCCTCAAATATCCTGCATCGTCTAATTGACCTATGAGATGCTCACCCAACATTTTTTGGGTTTCAGTGAGTTTATGCAAACTTAATTGGCTGATTAAAAGCTCTCTAAATGTCGACCCTGCTCCAAGAGGGATATCTTTATCTTCCACATCAGGGCCATGATTGCGAACAGATGTTTTATAATCAGGTGTTTCGTCATCCAAGTATTCGTCGAAATCAAACTCTTCTAACGCCTCATTTTGATCTTGCTCATCAGGCTCCAACTCATCCCTTTCTTCATCTTCTGCACCCTCCTCTAAAGCTGGATTTACCTCAAGTTCTTGCTTAATTCTCGCCTCAAGCTCAACAGTGGGAACTTGCAAAAGTTTCATCAGCTGAATTTGCTGGGGAGATAACCTTTGAAGTTGCTTTTGTTGGAGTGATTGCTTGAACATGTATTTAAAAAAGTTAAAATTCTGCCGAAAGTGGCGTTCTAGGAAATGGGATGACATCGCGAATGTTCGACATACCCGTGGCGAACATCACAAGTCTTTCAAAGCCCATGCCAAAACCACAATGTTGGGCAGACCCAAACTTTCTTGTCTCTAAATACCACCAAACATGGTCCTCTGGAATATTAAAGTCTGCACATTTCTGCTTCAGAATATCCAATCTCTCCTCACGTTGGGATCCACCAATGATTTCACCTATCCCTGGAACAAGAACGTCCATGGCAGCAACCGTTTTTCCGTCGTCATTTTGGCGCATATAAAACGCTTTAATTTCAGCGGGATAATCTGTAACTATAACCGGGCCACCGATGTGCTTCTCTACTAACCAACGCTCGTGTTCCGAATGTAGATCATCGCCCCACTCACATGGGTATTTAAATTTCTTCTTTTTAAAGGGCTTGGAGTTTCTCAGTGCATGGATCACCTCTGTGTAAGTCATGTGAGCAAACTCGGAGTCTACTACGTTGTTAAGACGTTCCGTTAGTGGCTTCTCATGTCTGTCTTTCTGAGGGAGCTGTTTTTCTGACTGGACTTCTCTGTTTTCTAGAAAGGCCAAATCGTCTTTTCCGTGCTCCAAAACATATCCCAGAACAGATTTGAGACAATCTTCTGCGAGTTTCATATCGTCTTTTAAATCTGCAAATGCAATCTCCGGCTCTATCATCCAAAACTCGGCGAGATGACGAGATGTATTTGAATTCTCTGCTCTAAATGTGGGACCGAAGGTGTAGACTTGACCCAGTGCCATTGCTGCCAACTCTGCTTCGAGTTGTCCACTCACGGTTAAGTTCGAAGATTTGCCGAAGAAATCTTTAGAGAAATCAGTTGATCCGTCCTCCAATTTAGGTAGATTTTCGAGATCGAGGGTTGTCACTTTAAACATCTCACCAGCTCCTTCTGCATCCGAACCAGTTATGATTGGGGTATGCAACTGGTAAAATCCTTGATCATGGAAGAATTTATGGACTGCAAATTGCAAAAGATGACGGATGCGAAAAACAGCACTAAACGTGCTCGTTCGAAATCTTAGATGCGCTTTTTCCCTCAAAAACTCCAGAGAATGCTTCTTCATCTGTATGGGAAATTCGTCCGGGTCTGCACCGCCTAGAACTTCAAGATCATCTACCTGAACTTCAACGGACTGTCCTCCGCCTTGACTCTCCACCAACACTCCAGATGCTCGAACAGCTGCCCCAGTGTTAAGTTGCTTTAACAAAGCGTCATCGAAATCTTCACGTTGAACAACCAGTTGAATGTTGTGAATCGTAGAACCGTCATTAATCGCTAAAAACCGATCGTTTCTAAACGTCCTTACCCAGCCACAAACAACAATCCTATTTGATGAAGGAGCTGTTTCTAGCACCTTTGAAATTCTTAGTCTTTCCATGTCCTACAAAGATATGAATTATTCAAGCCTACCATCTCGAAGACGGATGATCTTTTCAGCTCGAGCTGCGATCTCTTCTTCATGTGTCACGAGAATAATGGTGTTGCCCGCTTTGTGGATTTCATCCAGCAGTTGCATAATACCATCAGACGTTTTCGAATCAAGGTTTCCTGTAGGCTCGTCTGCAAAGATAATCGATGGTTTCATGACAAGGGCACGAGCAACTGCAACGCGCTGTCTTTGACCTCCACTAAGCTCGTTGGGATTGTGGGTGTATCGATCCCCTAACCCCACTTGCTCAAGAACTTCTTTTGCTCTTGAAAGCCTTTTTTCCTTGGGAATACCCGCATAAATCATAGGCAAAGCAACGTTCTCAAGCGCAGTATACCGCGGCAAAAGATTGAATGTTTGGAACACAAATCCTATTTCCTTGTTGCGGATGGCTGCAAGAGCATCATCGTCAAGTGTACTGACATCATTTGAGTTTAAAAAATACTCACCAGAAGTAGGTGAGTCTAAGCAACCTAAGATATTCATAAGAGTGGATTTCCCCGATCCAGAAGGCCCCATCAAAGCAATGTATTCACCTTTTTTAATCGAAATATCTAAACCGTCTAAGGCACGCACAGTCGTACTTCCTACTACATAGTGCTTGGTGAGGTTGTTTGCCTGAATAATCGATGAACTCATGTTGGCAAATTTAGGCGCTTTAACTTATTGCAAGCATAAATTTTGTATGTTTGAATAACTAAACCTGCTCCAATGAAACTTGTTGTACAATACTTTTATTTATGCTTGATTTTTATCACTTCAACTGCATCCGCACAGCTGCTTGTAGAGCAACCATACTCGGTGGAGCAATATGTTTCTGAAGTCTTAATTGGAAACGGGGTTACAGCCACAAACATTACCTATACAGGTTCTGAGGAACAACTTGGATACTTGTCTGGGGGAGAAGGATTGTTTTCTGTAACATCTGGACTTGTGATGAGTACAGATCATGCAACACATCTTAGCGACCCGGGCTGCTCCGACTCTCAGTTCTGTGCTGGCTGTCTTGGCGGAGGTAACGACATTGACCTTCTGAACGTAGCTAACTCAGTCCCTCCACTCATAGGGCAAAGTTTTACAGTTAGTTCAGTCAATGATCTTTGTATTTTAGAATTTGATTTTGAAGCGGGAGGTGACAGCATCTCATTCAATTACGTATTCGGTTCTGATGAGTACCTGACGTTCGTCAACACACAATACAACGATATATTTGCGTTTTTCCTTTCTGGACCTGGAATTACAGGTCCTTTTGCATCTCCTGCAGGATTTCCGAATGGCTCTGTAAACATCGCTGAAGTTCCTGAAAGCGACCCGCCACTTCCAGTTACAATTAGCTCAGTCAACAATGTGCTGAACTCCGAATACTATGTCAACAATCCAGGAAATACTGGCATATGCATTAATGGATATACGGAAACGTTCACGGCCTCTGCTTCGGTTCAATGTGGGGAAATTTACCACATTAAACTCGCAATAGCTGACGGTGCTGACGCATTACTAGAGTCGTTTGTCGTACTCGAAGAAGGCAGCTTTTCATCAAATGCGATTGACATTGTTGCTAATGCCTCACTTGAAGGAGCCGAAATCTTCTTAGGCGACACGACAGTTGTTGAAGGTTGTAATGATGCTGTATTTACCGTTATTAGACCTGACGATAGTGAACGTGATACGATTTACTTAAACGTCTATGGCACTGCAAGTATGGGAGGAGATTTCAGTTCTGTTTTCTCTGTGGTTGTCATGGAACCAGGTCAAAGTGTAGCGAATGTATCCCTTGGTGTCATTAACGACAACGTGAATGAAGATCCTGAATGGGTTACTGTTGAGTATGAATACATCAACGACTGTGGCGACACGATACTAACGAGCGCAACTATTGTGATCCTAGATCCTGAACCAATTACACTTTTTACTGCTCCAGTAGGCTGCCTTGACGCTGCTGGAAATATCAACTTGATGGTTGACCCTTTAAGTGGCTATGGTCCGTTTGAATATCAATGGACCACATCCACAAACGACACTTTAAGTGAATTTACTTACAATACGAATTTTATCGAAGGGTCAGCCACAGTGGTCGTGACTGACATCTGCGAGTCGATTACTGAAGCGACAATTTCATGGGCAGTCCTTGAAGAATTTATCGGTGGAGAGGAAACCATTTGTTTGGGTCTAACCTCAACAGTTCCTTCAGAAGGAGGAACGGGTGGGTTTAGCGAAATCCTCACTGAGATTGAAGATTCAAATGGCAATCTAATTTGGGTTCCATTGGTAGGGGCATCTATGGACACCGTCCTGATTTCCTTTCTCGAAAATACAGATGCTGTAACTGGACTGTATGACGGGCTTTACAATACTGGTGCTGGGGGCTCTGGATCGATTGAAGTCCAACTTGTTGACGGATGTGGAAACATGACGTACAGCACTTTGTCCGTTGAGGTTTGTGAACTTGAATTTTTCAATGTTTTCTCTCCTGGGCGAAGTGATGGGAAAAATGACACCTTCGAAGTTCAGGGACTGCAAGGATATCCGGGGAGTAAACTTGCTGTTTATGATCGATGGGGAACTCAGGTATACTACAACTCCAACTTCCAAGGAGGATGGAGAGGCATCAACGATAAAAATGGAGACCTCGCAGGTGGAACATACTTCTTTACTCTTTCAGTAAACTATGTAGGAGAAGAAGCTTTAGATTACACAGGAGATGTCGCTACAGACCTCAGCGTTGAAGGGGTCGTCACTTTCTCTGGAAGCGTCATGCTTGTTCGATAAGAGACTCGCCGGTCATTTCGATGGGCTTCTCGATACCGAGCAGCTCTAGCACAGTTGGGGCAACGTCTGCTAGCTTTCCATTGTTGAGGCATTTTACAGCGTCGGAAATAACGATGACAGGAACTGGATTGATGGTATGTGAAGTATGCGGAGAGCCGTCCGGATTGAACACCTTATCTGCATTTCCATGATCAGCAATGATGACGAACTGATACCCATTTTTTATCCCAACATTGACAACTTCAGAGAGACACTCATCAGCAGTTTCAACAGCTTTTACGATTGCTTTGTAGACGCCTGTGTGGCCTACCATATCTGGATTAGCAAAGTTGAGACAGATGAAATCAGCATTGTCAGAGTTCATCTCTCCACGAACTATGTCAACCAGTTTTTGGGCTGACATTTCAGGCTTAAGATCGTAAGTAGCTACTTTAGGACTGCTAGCCATCAGTCGATTTTCTCCTAAAAAAGAATCTTCTTGGCCACCATTAAAAAAGAAGGTGACGTGGGGATATTTTTCCGTTTCAGCGATTCGGAGTTGTGACAGGCCCGCAGACGAAATGACTTCACCTAAGGTTTTCACGAGATTGGGCTTATCGTAGATGACATGGACACCCTTAAACTTCTCATCATAGTTCGTCATCGTGACAAAATGAAGAGGGGTTTTCGACATTCCTAAGTCTGGAAAATCTTTTTGAGTGAGTGCTGTCGTGATTTGACGGCAGCGGTCTGTCCTGAAATTGAAACAAATGACCACATCATCTTTGCGTATAGAACCATCTATTCCTTGAATACGGAATGGAATAATAAATTCATCACCGACATCATCAAGGTATGACGACGTGACTCCTGCGTCAACTGAATCGAATTCTAAACTGTTTTTCTTACAAAGAACATCCCAAGACTTAGAAATTCTCTCCCACCGATGATCTCTGTCCATCGCATAATACCTGCCATGAACTGTGGCGATTTGGACCCGAGAGTTCGTACTAGACAAATAAGTTTCTAGCTCATGTAAATACTCCTGACCAGCCTTGGGAGCTGTGTCTCTTCCATCTGTAAATGCATGAATAACAACGTCTTTAGCGTCCGATAAGTTGACAGCGTCAATTAAAGCATAGAGGTGTTCTTGCTGGGAGTGAACCCCGCCTCGGGAGACCAGTCCCATAAGATGAAGCCGAACACCAGGTGATTTGGCTTTGAACAAAGCTTTGATAAGAACCTCTTCATCAGAAAAAGATCCACAATCAATCGCGTTGTTAATTCGGAGTAAATCCTGGAAGACGACTCTTCCAGCTCCAATATTCATGTGGCCCACTTCCGAATTCCCCATTTGACCTTCAGGCAGCCCTACAAATTCACCATCAGTTCGCAACTCACCATGTGGAGAGGTGTCATGCAAACCGTCCATACATGGAGTTTGGGCATTAAAAATTGCATCTGAAGCGTCTCTAGCTCCATATCCCCAACCATCTAAAATTACGAGTGCAACCTTCTTCTTACTCATTGTTTCAATTTAAAAACTGCCTGGCAGACCTACCACAAAAGTAGCACCACCTCCGTCAGTGGAAGTTACCGAAATATCCGCACCGTGCATCTGCACAATTTTGCTTACCAAATGCAGCCCCAACCCAGTTCCATCAATATTTTTATCTCTTCTCGACCGATAAAAAGCTTCGAAAATGTTGAAACGATCAATTTCGTCGATACCTGGACCATGGTCAATAACGCTTAAATTATTTTTTCTCAGAGAACCCTCAAACACCACCTCGACTTGCTTGCTGTCTCCACCATATTTATACGCGTTTTCAAGCAGATTAGTGATACACAGCATCCACATTTCATGGTCACCGTCTATGGTGGTATCGTCACCCATCTTTGAAAATACAATCTTGGAATTGGGGTACAAACTCACGAATTTTTTGACGGCCATCTCTGTTGAGTCACAAATGCTAAACGGGAGGGTTAAAAGCGCATCTGGTAAATTAAGTCTTGTCGCTTGAAGAATATCTTCCACTCTTTTTTCAAGTCGAAGTGTGCCTGACCTTGCCTCGTTCAGCAACTCCATCTCCTGTTGATCATTCAAGTCTAACCTATCAACTGTATCTATCGCCAACCTGATGGCAGCAATGGGTGTTTTTAATTCATGGGTCACCGCTAAAATAAAATTTCTTTCCCGAGCTAACTTGTTGTTATCTGCATTGATCACCTTCCAGAACCAAATAAGTCCCAACACAAACAAGAGAGCAAACACACTTCCTTCAGAAGCCACCATAAAAACAGTTTGTTCCCATTCTAAGGCAGCTTGAAATTCAGGCTTGGTACCTAAACTCGCTTCATAAAGTCGAGAAGCTGAACTGATAATGAGATTCGCCCACCACGACAATTGTAAAAAAACATAACTCGCTAAAACAAGAAAAAGGACGCGCGCACGACGGGTCCTTTTCGAAGAGTTACTTTTATTTACAGGAAGTTTAATTACGTGCTCCTTTCGAAGTTGCTCCGCGAGAACCTTTATCTAACCAAGGTGAGACTGGAGAAAGTTTGTCAACTTCTTTGCCGATTAAGAAATGCTGAACCTCTCCTGACCTTCCAAGTGCGGTCCAAACAAGTTCTACATTCCATCCATGAGAAGAAAGAACATTTAAAGCCTCCCCCAAAGAAGAGAAACGATAGTTTTTGATCTGCTGAGCGATAGTCAGAGCATCTTTGTCAGACCCCATTCTATCCATGACAGGATCAAAAGTCACTTTCACTGATGCTCTTCCACCTACCTCACTCAAGGTAAGTTCGCCATAAATCTTAGCAGATTGATGATGAACCGGCATGTTTTTAGGATTCTCTTTTGTCTTTGCCTTTGCCTTCGGTGTCATTTGCGCACTTGCCTGAATTGCAAATAAAAAAGCCGCTCCCACCAATATGATTTTAAATAATTTCATTTCTATTGATCTCTAAAATTTGAATACGCAAGATAACGCAATATGCTGTTCCACCGCTCCATCGATGTGAAATAACCACCCTTTCCCTCGCCACCTAACAGTGACATTCCAGTAAGGGTCATCTAACAATGTCCTCCACGCCATCTTCATGCCTTTAGACCAAGTAACATCATCAACCAGTACACACCCCCCCTTGCCTAACTTCGATTTCATCTGCTCCACGTAAATTAAAGTGGCTTCACCGTCATGATGACCGTCTAGGAAAACCATATCCCACCCACCTGAAGAAGATTTTAACAAACCCTCAAACTTACCAACTTTGCTAACTATGTTTTCTTCCAAGCCCAATTCCTTCCAATTCCTTCTTGCCAAGTCTGTTGTATTTTGACAACCTTCCCAAGTTTCAACATGACAGCCACTAGCACTTAAATAAGCAGTTGTAATGCCCAGAGATGTGCCCATTTCTAACACATTTAACTTTCGCCCCCCTTCTGTGGCAGTATTTATACCCCAATATCGTAGAACTTTCCAAAGCGACCTTGCCACACTTTTACCTTGCAAAACATGCTTTGCTATCTTGCTTACTTTCCTGGCATTGCCTTTAAAAACTCTACTTCCTGCACCGTAATCTTCGACAGCTATTGACTCTTTACTCCTCTTTAAGTCAGCGCGTAACTTTTCAATATCTCTAAATACCCTATCAAATGCAACCTCATCCGTAACAACTCTTTCGTCGACATACCTACTTCCTGCTTCAAGGTGCCTGGCTAGGTCGAAAATGAATGGCGATTGGACCGACCTCCAATTTTTTCTTTTTTCTTTTTTAAACATAGCACAAAGATGAGAAGTAGTTACTATATTTGCACCCTCCTTTTAGGGCGATTAGCTCAGTTGGTTCAGAGCACCTCGTTTACACCGAGGGGGTCGGGGGTTCGAGCCCCTCATCGCCCACCAAAATTAAAACCCACTCAATTGAGTGGGTTTTAATTTATAGCCAAATACTAATTCCTATTAATATTAGTTAACTGAGTGTATCAACAAACTAAATTCATGAAATTATTACTTGCGATTCTCTGTATTTCGTTTTCGTGCTCAACATCAGCTCAAAGCGATTTTCTGAAAAACGCGAAAGAACATTCGCGAAAACTCATACACCTTGAAAATGATCTTTCAGAAAATGACATGAAAGAAGGATTAACGAATGCGTTAAGAAATGGAGCTGAATACGCTGTTCAAAAAGGATCTGCACTCAATGGATTTAATGAAAATCTAACTGTCCGAATACCGTTTCCACAAGAAGCCTCAAAAATAGCATCTGCCTTGTCGAAAATAGGGATGGAGGAACAGATAAAATTGTTTGAAGTCAATATGAATCATGCTGCAGAACAAGCTTCTAAAAAAGCATTAAACATCATCATTGATGCAATTAAAAACATGAATCTCACTGATGCCTTTTCAATTTTACAAGGAGATGACAATGCCGCTACAAACTATTTAAGAAATGAAACGAATGAGTTTTTGTATCAATCCTTTAAACCTGTCATTGTGACTTCGATGCAAGAATTTCAGGTGGCACAAAAATGGAATCGTTTGGTCACAAAGTACAATTCCATTCCCCTTACACAAAAAATAAATCCGGATCTAGAAGATTACATCACAAACAAAGCCATGGATGGTTTGTTTATCTTAATTGCAGAGCAAGAGCAAGAGATCAGATTGAACCCATACGCTAGAACATCTGAAATATTAAAAAAAGTATTCGGCGAGAATTAAGTCATCTGACAAATGAGAGGGCTTCCGCCAAATCGAGATAAAGAAGTCTAAGCGCTACAAATTACTCTTTCAAGCCCATGTTTTTCAATAAATTAGACGAAAACTTGAGCATACTCGTAACCTCATCAGTGCGAGCAATGTGGAGATAATTAAAAATCATTAAAGCCTCTCCATTGCTTTCAATGTGGTGAATCTCGTTTTCTTCTAGAAAACGTATGAGGTCATCATTGAAAAAAGAACGTATGGCATCTTCGTCTTCTCCACTTAAGTTAAACTTCCCTGAGAATGTAGCGTGTTTCATAAAGTGAATATGCAGACTCGATTCAGAAAAAGCCCTCACACGATTGAAAATTTTATCGAAGAGTCCTTCCTTGTCAATGATAAATCTTGGGATGGTTGATGGCAACCGGACTACCTGAACAGTGGTTTGGTATATTTCGAGAGCCTGTAAGGCCCCTTCGTCAAACACAATGTCGGCAATCTCCCATTGAGCATTGCTGTCTTTGTCAAGTCCTTGCAGGGAATTGCTCTTCATTTCAATCGGGCGGGAATCGAAGAATCTAAAGTTTCTTAGATAAGAAGTGTTCCAATCGAGATCTCGTTCGAAAGACCAGCCATTGGAAATCGCCATCTTTTGCAAACGAATTTGACGCTGTGTGATTCGTTTTTTCACTGTTCCCGTAACAATTTTTAAGGCCCGATTGTGATTTGTTGAAGCGACATGGTTGTCAAGCCCAATTAGTTTTACGTGCCCACCATGGTTGTCATGTATACGCTTAAATTCGATCATGTTTTCCATAATTGAAAGGTCAACCAAACGTGTTTTCGACAAATCAATACGTACCGTCGAACCAATTGGAATTTCACTCAACAATTTATCAAGCTTCAAAGCATAGAGAAAATTGGCAATTCCTTTCAACTTAACATCGTAAGACCCGTTATCTAAACGATGCACTTTCGAACCTGAACTATAAATCATTTTAAAGAACGTCAGGAACCCTACCCTGGCTAACAACATGTGGGTGACAAGGGTAATCAAAATTCCACCTGTGATCCCATAGAGTAAATCTGTGAACAGCGTGATGATGAGCGTAGAGGACAGAAACAACAATTGCTCTACACCCTGATCGTAGGCATGTTTAAAAACTTGAGGTGACGCCAATTTAAAGCCTGTATGAACTAAAATGGCAGCAAGCGCTGCTAGAGGAACACTTCTTAAAATAGGTGCCAAAAGAAGTACGAAAAGGATAAGGAAAATTCCATGATACAGATTTGACCACTTGGTCTTAGCATCACTGTTTACATTTACTGTACTTCGAACAATCACAGTAATAATCGGAAGACCACCCAGTGCTCCAGATATCATCGTACTCATTCCTACACCCACAAGGTCCTTGTTGAGGTTTGTGGTTCGCTTGTAAGGGTCAAGTTTATCTACTGCCCGAGCACTGGCCAAGGTCTCTATCGAAGCAATCGTCGTGATGGATAATACTGTCAGCCAAAAAGCCATGGTCCCAATCATTGCAAAATCAGGATGCATAATACAATCTAGAGGATCGTCTGGAATATCAATCAACAACTGAGGACCTACTCCATATGAGTTTCCCCAAAAAGTAATGCTGTGCGCATTGAAAAAGTCAAATCCAAAAACCATAGGCAAGGCTAGAAGCAACACCCACATTGGCGCCGGAATCAATCGAATGAATTTGTTGTTTATCTTCTTATAGAAAAGAAGAATTAAAACACCGACGAGTGCAACAAGAAACACAAAAGGGTTAGCCTCTGGAATTTTATAAAAAATATCTAAAAGATTCCCGACAACAGTGTCTGCGTCAGAGGTCGTACCCAGAGCATAAGGAGCCTGCTTGGCGATGATGATTACACCAATTGCCGCTAAAATTCCATGAAGAACTGAAGAAGGCAACAACTTGGCAAAACGCCCCAGCTTTAAAACGCCCAATACAATCTGAATGGCACCCGAAACAACGATGGCTGCTAAGACATAATTGATGTTGTTGTCTAGGGCTACAAGACCACCGAGAATAACCGCAATTAAACCGGCAGCGGGACCGTTAATAGCCAAGTGACCTCCTCGAAAGAACGTAGTTACTACCCCTCCAATAATGGCAGAAAGAACTCCAGCCATGGGTGACATCTCTGATGCAACGGCAATTCCTAAGGCCAATGGCAAGGCGACCAACGACACACTTATCGCAGCAAAAAGGTCATTGCGCCAATTTTCTTTCAGTCCTTTGAGTCCGTCATTGGGGATTGAATTGTTGGGATTCATAGAGTAGATAAATGTTTAATGTTGTGTTTAATGTTCTTGTTTTACTTGCATTAACAGCAGAAAATCTGAACCTTAAAACAACAGATTTGAGCGATGACATGAACCGATGTAACAAGATACAAAAAAACCTAACAAATGCAGCAGGCTCAATGTTCAATCAAATAAAGATTGATAGATTTAACGACATGAAAGTTATTTGCTGTACTGCCAGAAAAGATTAAAGCCCACATCCAACGACAAAGAATAGATCAAAGGGAGTTGTGGTAGAAATCTCATTTTCAACTTTTGTTGGCTCAGGAAATCCGAAATAATTGGAATTGCTTTGAGTAACACCCTAGCCAAGAATGTGAAAAAGGGCAGTGACATCAAAATGAGTTTCTGCTTGTTTCTTTTTAGTAATTGTTAAGAATCTACCCCCCAACTCCGGAACTTTCCAAGACACCAGCATGGGCTTCACACCTAACTGAACTCACAAAATCAATGTGTGTTTTCTCAAACACAATTGCATTGTCCCTGTTGCTAATTTTTGAGCTTGCGCAACACTAGAAAAGAGTGAAATAGTCAGGATAGGTCAATCACCTCAGCTGATTCATTGACGCTTGTTTTCACTGATTTAAAAAAAACAGTCATTCACGCGAGCCACACTGAAGAAGTGAAAACACAACTGAGTCGAAATGTTATTTTCTTTTGGTTGACTTTTTCTCAGGACCAACAACAGCATAGCGAAACCCTAGACCAAACAACAAGGTGATTAATCCAGCAAAATACGGAATGAAATCAATCATTTTTGTTTATTAAGTGTAAGTATATTCCAAAGCACAATATAGAGGGAACCCAAAGACCTAAAAAGATCGCTTGACTTTCGTGTCCATTAAAAAATAAAATTTCAGAAAAAACAAGTGAAAGCATCGCTGCGATAAATAGCAACTTGTCTGTGATGTTAAATTTATTAAACATGTATTATTATGATTTTCTCACTCATCCTATGGCTCTTTAATGTCGCCCCGTTTTTTATGTGGTTTCTGGCCTCCAATTTCGAAATTCAAATGTACACTCTTTTTGTCTTTCATCTGTACTAACAATAGCATACTATTCACCAGTTATAAAAGATAACACAACGAATATACTCAAAAAATGGACAATAGAAATGCAAAAATTAAATTCGGAAGACATTGAATATTCCAGCACGCTTCATCCTACTTGAGAATATCTTGTGCACCTTCGTACCCTATACAAACTTTCTTCTCACATCACGTATTTGCGAGTTAGCTAGACCAAGATTTCTAGCGTCCCATTTAGCAAAGAAGTACAAAAAATAGATGTCTGCTTGCGCTCGATTTTAGCTGTTGATTAATCATCAAATTGAGGCAGACGTTTATCCACAGCAGCTTGAAAGGCCTCTGTTAAATCTTCTGAAAGCAGCATAGAAGCATTCCAAGTAGACATGTAATTTAATGAATCCTCCACTGAATGTTCTCGGGAATAATGCAGAATATCCTTCGTTCCTCGAATAGACAAAGGTGATTTAGATGCTATTGTGGCTGCAATTTTTAAGACATCATTCATCAGGATCTTCTTTGATGGATAACAGTGATTTACCAAACCAATGTTTTTTGCTTCTGGCCCAAACACTTTCCGCCCAGTGTAAGCCATTTCTGCTGCCATCCCAGGGGATATTATTTTAGGCAAACGCTGCAAGGTACCCAGGTCGGCGACCATTCCCAAATCGATTTCTTTTATCGTAAAATAGGCATCTTCAGAACAATACCGCATATCACACGCTGTTGCAATATCCACACCACCACCGACACATCCTTTGTGAATAGCAGCCAGTACAGGTTTTGAACATTGTTCAATAGCTGAGATTGATTGTTGAAGTGTTAAAATAAATTCTCTCACTTTTTCACTGCGTTTTCCCTGACAAGAAAGATCTTTCAATTTGTTGATCGACATCAACAATTCTAAGTCAATGCCTGCACAAAAGTGCTTGCCTTCACCCGCAAGAATGACTACCCTGACACGATCATTCTTAGAAAGAGCAGTGAAAATAGTTTTCAGTTCACTCCATGCCTCCATGTGGAGAGAATTTGCTTTTGATGGTCTATTGAAATAGACTTGAGCGATTTTATGCTCTATCTCAACTTTAAAATACTTGCTGTTCATCTTTTTTTTTCATTCAATGTCCTCAATAAAAGCACATGACCTATGAGGTTTGTATGTGCCATCTGGCTTCCCTCCATTCTTTTTGTTTGACAACTGAAAGAAAAGTCCAAGCTACAATTCTACTTGATTTATTTCCTGTTCCAAGAGGGATTGTGGTTTGCTGAATCGCCCCAATATGATCTAACATTTTATAAATACCTTTAAGATTCGATTGTTTAGATACCAAAGTTGAAAACCAGTAACCGTTTTCAGAAAACTCTTTGCTTTCTTCAATCAAGGTCTGAATAAATTTGTATTCTCCCCCATCACAGATTAATTCACTGCTTATTCCAGAAAAATTGAGTTGAGGAGTTTTCATGTTCTTGCCCGAAAGATTGCGTATTTTTCTCCGGCTACTTTTCTGAGCCTCTGCAAGAGAGGAATGAAAAGGAGGATTGCATATGATCAAATCGATTTTGTCGCCTTTGCTGACAATACCATGTAGAATGTCTTTCGAGTTTTTTTGCAAACGACATTCTATTCTGTTTTTTAAGGTGGAGTTAGAATTGACGATGCTTTGAGCAGAAGCTATCGATTTGGGATCGATGTCAGATCCGATAAATTTCCAACCGTATTCTGTAACGCCAACAATTGGATAAATGCAGCTGGCCCCAAGACCTATATCCAGACAGGTTATTTTATCTCCAGTGGGAATGGTCCCCAAATTATTATCGCCCAACAAATCAGCTACATGATGAATATAATCTGCCCTTCCCGGGATAGGGGGACATAAATTCTCATCAGGAAATTCCCAACTTGAAATGCCATAATAGCAATTGAGTAAGGCTTGATTTAAGACCTTCACAGAAAGTGGGTTTGAAAAATCAATTGACTGTTCTCCTGTTCTGTTGGATATAATGTGGTTTTTTAATTCCGGATTGGAAGCAGTTAACGAGGTGAAATCGTATTTTTCTCTGTTTTTATTTCGAAAATGCAACCTAAATTTTTCTTGTTTGTTTTTTTCTAATGACATTCTATACTGTGATTACAGGTTGTTAAAAATACAAACAATGGGCGTATTCTGGTTTTAATTGGATCCTATATTTTCAAGTTCGAATACAATGTTTGATGGGTTTTCGCTATCTATTCTATCCTCATTGTGACGGAATCTGTGTTTCATTAACAGTTTAATAGAGGGTTCATTTAGAGCGTGTGTACAAGCCTCAATTGATTCAAGATGCAAGTCATGGAAACCAAAATCGACAATCGCCTTCAGGGCTTCATTCATGAACCCTTTGTGTTGAAATTGAGGGTCTAAATCATATCCTACTTCTGCAGTTTTGTTGTGGTGAGAAAAATTCCACAAACAAATTGTGCCTATGATTGGGGTTTCTTGTTTTAAAGCAATACCCCAAGTAATAGAGTGATTTGCTTCTATACAACTGTCCAATTCAGTGATTAAAATGCGCGCATCAGAGATGTTCTTGGTTTTTCTATGTTCAGGTCTTTCTATAAATTCAGTAACCTTCGCATCAGTCCGCAAAAACAGAATAACTTCACAATCTGACGCATTTATTTTTCGTAAAAAAAGTCTTTGAGTTCTTCGTTCTGGAAAAGGCGTAAAGTTCTTTGTCATTTTGTTTTTAGATGGTTGAGAACACTAAGTCGAAATATCCATTTGACACAGCTTAGAAACTCATGTTGGTAGATTTCGCAGACCGTCATACACCACAATACTTACGGCATTCGCTAAGTTTAAGCTTCTGACATGAGAACTGTAAATAGGGATTTGATATGTCTTTCCTAGATTTTCAGCGAGGATATTTTGCGGCAAACCCTCCGACTCTTTTCCGAAAACAAGAAACATCCCTTCCTCATAGTCAATTGAACAGTAATTTTTCTCTCCTGAGCTGGAAAGAAAAACCATGTTTTCATTTTTATTTCTTGAGAAAAACTCCTCCAATCCCTCATATACTTTTACCGTGAGGTGTTTCCAGTAATCCAATCCAGCTCGTTTTAATCTTGCGTCACTGATGTCAAATCCAAATGGTTTGACCAAATGCAATACAGATCCTGACGCCAAACTCAGTCGACCAATGTTGCCTGTATTCATTGGTATTTCGGGTTCTATTAGAACAATGTTAAATCCCATTCAATTTCATTTTTAGAAGATGTCATTACTTGCATCGTTCTTTGTTATTTTTATTCCAATCTGTATTGAAAATGAAATGATCAAGGTTGCACAAACATCTTCATCTGTTAGGTTGGTTCCACATGTATTTTACATGAAGCCTGGATGTCTTTTCTAAACGTTATTTTAACTATGCTTTTCGCCTTCGTTAATTTTTAATGATCTTGTATTCAAATATTTCGACACTGTTTTTATCACGAAGAAGAATAGAATATAATCCCGCATTAAAATACGATAAGTCTATTAAATTTAAACTATTCGACTTTGAGTGTATCTGCTTTCCTTGTTGCGTAAATATGGACAAGTCAAAATCTGACATACCCACGATGTTGATAAATCCGTTTGTGGGATTCGGATAAATAGAAATGTTTGCATCCGAAGACTGATTTATGCCTGTCGTGGAGTCATCTTCATCTGCTCCACAATCAACAATTCCATTAAAAACTCTCAAATCACCGTCAATATCAGTTTCTCCGGGGGAGCTCACAAAAGAAGGGTTTCCTGAATCTATTCCAGGAGAAGCCGCCGTAAGATGGAGGTCTGGAACAGATGTGTTGTCAAATTGCGGGTCACTAAATAATGAATGTGAGTCCTGATTTGTGGCCATTTGATAATTTAAAAAACCAGAATAACTAGAACCCTCATAGTCAAACTCCTCACTTCCATTCAGATAAAACTGATTGTAATCTAAAGATAAATTTACAGACCCAACATCGTCAACATATAAGACAAGATTAGAAGAGTTCGTAGCATAGAAGATGTTGTTCTCTAAGCTACAGTTTTCTGTATAGGTGATAGTTAGTTCTCCTGTTACACCTCCTACACCACTGTCATTAGTATCATTGTCATAACAACTGTTGTTTGAAAAACTACAGTCTATTACTTTTCCCGACCCCAAAGGAAAATCGAATCCTCCTATGGCCAAGGCAGCATCGTCATTTTCATAAATAATGTTGTTTCTAACCTGGATATCTGAAGTTGTCTTGCCTATGTTTTCACATCCGACCTCTATTCCCCATTGGTTTTTATAGATCGTGTTGTTTTCAATAACAATATCTTTTCCACCATCTACATAGATTCCCCCAGCAGTAGCATAAGGAGATTTGCAATTGTACACCGTATTGTGTTTTACGATTCCGTTTCTAGCCTGATCGTTGCTGCTGGCCGTTCCTTCATGACCAATAATATCAATTCCTATATTGGAAATGTCATGTACGATGTTGTTCGTGATGTCAAAACCATTTACATTTCCGTTTACAGCCAAGCCTTCGCTAAAACCAGTGCGGCTGTCTAGAACAACATTGCCGTCAATGATGAGTCCCGAAATAGCATGATTGGCATTCGAGCCATACACGATAATAGGCTGACTGTTGGTACTTGGAGTAGCTGAATCACTCGAGTTGGTAGAAAAATTAATGTTGCTAATTGTATTGTCTCGTATTTCGATGTTCTGGCAATTTCCTTCAACAATAATCCCTTGGGCGTCTAGCTGTTCATTGTTGGTAAGGAAAAGCCCTTTAATGACAATGAAACTTTGATCAAAAATACCAACGATGGCATCAGGCCAAGAAACCCCTGTTCCATCTAGGGTGACTAAATCATCATTGTAATTTTGAAAAGTGATCATGTTTTCAGGGGTACCTGAAACATTGACTTCAACCTTTTCATAATAAATTCCAGCTAAAATATTCACAAAACTATTTGGAGTTGCATTGTCCATCGAATATTGTATCGTTCCCCATGCTTCTGCAATGGTTGTCCCGCTGTTTGAATTGCTGCCCGAATTAGAAACATAATAGTTTGTTTGAGAGGTGCAATGAAAAGCGATGACAAATGTGAGTGTTAAAAAAAATATGTGCTTCATTTCTGATGAATGGTGTGTTTTACCCAAAAGCTCGCGGTGCGCGCTCAGCCCTTTGATGCAGTTAATCTATTGTCGTTAGTATTTCGCTGATTTCCCATTTGGAAGACTGTGTTGAATGAACTCACGAATGTCTTCATTGGCTGTTTTCAAGTCCGCCTTGCGCAAGTACATCATGTGTCCACTTCTATATCCTTTAAAACTTAAACGATCTTTCAATTTTCCGCTTGGATCGATTTGCCACATTGTGTATTTAGAATTAAAATAAGTGGTTGCCCCATCGTAATAGCCAGACTGAAAAAGCACGTTCAAATATGGGTTTTCAGCCATAGCTTGTCTTAAATCGTCTCTGGTATTGTTGTCTTTGTCATCCCATGGATGAACCGATCCAAACATATTGTATTTTATATCGGTTTTAAAATTCAAGTGCTCACGTAGGTAAAAGTTGATCGCAGGAGTAAAGGAATGTAGCCATGAAGTGAGTTCAGGGCTATAATCAGGACTTGTCCCAGCTTCTGTTCTGTCCAAACCTAAATAACGGGAATCAAGCCTGCCTATCGTATTGCCAGTTTGATCCCGCAACAATTCTTTCCAGAAAAAATTGGTGGGTACATCAAGGTTATGCTGCATGATTGACTTTTCTGACAAACCTGAGTAGAATGACATTTGCGCAGCGATTTTTTGTTTTTCCGCTAATGAAAGAGAACCTCCTCTTGCAAGAGAGGGCATTAAGATATTTAATGCGAACTCTTCAGCCTCTGGTAATATCTCTAACAAATCCTGTTGTTGAAGTTCCGTTGGAAGAGCTTTGTGATACCATGCTGCTGCAGTAAAATACGGCAAATTAAGAGAAGAAGAAATCGGACTGTCAGAATTAAAAACGTTATAATCCGCAGGAGAAACCAGAATGACGCCATTCAGATACATCCACTGCTTTTCTTGCAATTCTAGAGCGAGTCCAGAAACTCTTGTACCACCATAACTTTCACCGATCAAATATTTAGGTGAAGTCCACCTTTCATTTCGCGTAACAAAAGTGTTTAACCATTCAGCTAGATACTTAATGTCAGCATTTATTCCAAAAAACAGTTCTCTTTTAACTTCTTCTCCACTTTCTGGTATGGTTCTAGAATACCCCGTATTGACTGGGTTTACATAAACGATGTCTGCAACATCTAAAATAGAATTGTCGTTTTCATGAACTCCGTAGGGTTGAACAGGGAACCCTTCGTCATCGATGTTGATGACTTTTGGCCCCGTATAGGCGACATGCATCCAAACTGAAGCTGAACCAGGCCCTCCATTGAATGAAATTAACAAGGGCCGTTTGTTCGGGTTTTCGTTTGTGGTTTTTTTATAATATGTATAAAAAAGAGTCGCAATTGGTTTGCCCAATTCATCCCAAACTGGCTGCATGCCTGTAGTTGCTGTATATGACAATGCTTCGCCATTGATCACAGTCGTGTGGGTTGTTACAACAGTCGTGTCAACAGCAATACTTCTGTTCTGCGCAGTGGTAAATAGTGCGAAATGCAACATACCCAAAATTAAAAAAATGATGTTTTTCATAGCAATGTGTTTTATTGAAAAGACGGTCATGGAGTGAACAATGCTGTTTGTTTGCTAATATAACGACTGAATGATGAGTCCGGACTGGGAATAATCAAGTAGACTTTTTGATTTCAGTTGGTTGGATCAAGTCCCATAAATTTCCATATAAATCCTTAAATACAGCTACTCTCCCATGTGCGTAATCTGATGGAGGTCTTACAAATGTGATTTTGTGTTCAATCATTTTGTGATAGTCTCGGTTAACATTGTCTGTGAAAAGGAATAGAAAAACTCTTCCGCCGGCTTGATTGCCGATACTGCTTTCTTGTTCCTTATTTGATGCTTTCGCAAGCACCAAACAACACCCATTGGATCCTGGAGGAGCGATTGTAACCCATCTCTTCTCATCTTCAATTGGCGTATCTTCAACAAGAGTGAATTCTAACTTTTTTGTATAAAAATCGACTGCTTCATCGTAATCTTTAACGATTAGGGCAACATGTGCTATTCTCTGTTTCATTGTTTATTAGCGCATCAATTTTCCATTTAATTCAATGTGTCGTCTCTCAAAGAGATACGGTTCCAGAAGCAAGTTCTCCGAGCGAACATGTGCAGATGAAACAAGATGAGTTCTACGAAAGAATTGATTCCTGTTGCATTTACGCACTTCATTTAATTTTCGAGTTCCACCACCTCTCCTACCACGTAAACACTCCCACAAACTAGGGCTTGTGCTCTCACATCTAGTTTAAGATTTACAAAGTGAACCGCAGACCTTGCAGCTTTTACAGCATCCGAAACTGAACTGTAAACTTCACCCGAGAGCCCTGTATCAACGCCATGAAGTTGCAAACATTCAGTAGTCATGGAGCGAACAACATTCGCTGCACACCAATACATAATAGAATTCTTAGGGATTAACTCCAGCACCTTACACGGGTTTTTATCTTTCACCGTTCCAAAAACAATGTGGAGTTGGGTGTCTGGATTCTGCTGAGACAACGAATCCATCAAAACACTCACTCCATCGACATTGTGCGCACAATCGAGGAGAATTTTCGAGAGGTTTTCTGTCCGAGGAATCGTTTGCCATCTCCCCAATTGACCCGTAGTACTCTTGTAGTTTTCAATACCGTCTCTTTCTGATTTTTTTGCAATAAGCCAACCTCGGCTTCGAAGGACATCGATGATTTTTACAGTGGTTGCAATGTTTTCAAATGCAAAAGGAGTGGTAACGAAATCCATCAGGCTATCTGGCACCACTCGCCCATAATGCATCTCCGAGCTTGCTCTTAGGGAAGCTTTGAGTATTTCAGACTGTGCTTCGGGGCGCATGAACCCAAGGACAACGGGGGAACCGTTTTTAATAATTCCAGCCTTTTCTACCGCAATACTCGTGATGTCATTTCCTAAGAACTGCGTATGATCTAGCCCTATGTTCGTGATGGCACAAATTTCCGCAGTGGGGATATGATTGGTACTGTCGAGCCTACCTCCCATTCCTGTTTCTAGGATGACAATGTCCGTACATTCATCTTTAAAATACTGAAGAGCCATGCCAAAAGTGAGCTCGAAAAAAGAAGGCTTTCCCCAAGAATCCATATAAGTTTTGACAAAATTTACAACTTTAGATTCCGGAATTTTTTCTCCATTGATCCTAATTCGTTCTCGGAAATCAACAAGGTGTGGCGAAGTGAAAAGCCCTGTTTTGTATCCAGCTTCTTGCAAAACACCAGCAACCATGTGTGAAACTGTTCCCTTCCCGTTCGTTCCGGCGACATGAATAAACTTGAGACCGTTTTCAGGATTTCCTAAGAGTGTGCAAACAGCTTTCGTGCCATCTAGGTTTGGCTTATAAGCAGCGGGTCCCGAACGTTGAAACATCGGAAGCTTGGTGAACAGAATATCAACTGCATCTAAATACGTCATCACTCCTTAATAAAAGTTACTCCAGTTCAAATCGAATCGTAATAAATCCAGATCTTCTTGGAAGAGATTCGTTGGGTGTGAAAGTTGCAGACATCGCTGCCTCACGTGCCAGTCGGATGTGCTCGTCATCAGTCAGCGTAGAGTTTTTTCCACCATCGAATTTAGCAGAAATCACTTTGCCATTCGAATCGACAATGATATCAATTCTAATGACACCTTTTCTCTTAGGTTTTTCCATTAATCGAGGAGCATTAACAAGTGCTCCACCATTGAGTGATGCATTTCCAAAATCGCCGGAAACAACTCCAGATCCATCTATTTTACCATCCTCATCTCCCTGGTTACCGATGCCTTCTGTAGTTCCTTGTGAACCACCTCCACCTGAAGCGGCGTTCGATCGAATTAAATTTGCAGCTGCCGAGATTCGAACAGGTTTGGGGTTTTCGATTGGCTTTTTTTCTTCGACTTCTGTTTCTTGAACTGGGATAGAGATGGCAGAGGTTTCTTGAGTCACAATTTCATCTGTGGTCACGGGTTCGTTCACCGAAGGAGCACTTACAGCTTCTTCAACAACTTCCTCAACAACGGCAGAGGGGATTTCAGACTCAGTGTCTCCTGCAGCATCTGATACTGACCCAAGATCGGCAAATCCGACAGCGACAAACTGCTCGCCAAGTGGAGGGTCGGGAATTGTGAAGGCAATCAGAAAAAAACACAACAACAATACACCCGAAAAGATCAGACCAGTCATCACACCGGCGCGAATTCTTTGCTTCTTCTCATTGCTCTCGTGCAGTATGTTTGCTTGTTCATTCATCTAAATCCAATTGCTTACTTCTTGGGGTTTGCGCCTAACATCACTTTCCAAGAATTTGCTTTAGCTAGTCCTATAAGTTCTACTGTTTGGCCTGTAGGAACGGCCTGATCAACTTGAAGATATAGAATTTTCTCATTCTGCTTTTCCATCTCTGCACGGAGTTTGGGCTCTAAATCTGAACGGTTAATTGAACTCGAGGCACCGTTCAGGTAATAGCTTCCATCTGCCTTGATGCTCACCGTGAGATTTGAAGTGACTGACGTTGTTCCCTTGCTTGAGGGCAAGTCTACATTCACTCCGTTACTGACAAGCGTAGAGATGATGATGAAGAAAATGAGAAGGAGGAAAACAAGGTCCGTCATGGAACTCATTCCTGCATTCACACTAATTTTATTTCGAGTAGAGAAATTCATAGTGGCTAAATTTACCTTGCTGGCTCTTCAAGAATGTCAATAAACTCAAGGGAAGACGCCTCCATTTTATGCACCACTTTAGAGACCTTGCCCACCAAGTGATTGTAAGCAACGTAAGCGAGGATGCCCACGATTAGACCCACAATTGTAGTAATCATAGCTTGCTTGGTTCCCGAGGAAATGTCAGAAACTTGAACCGTACCTGCAGCCTCCATATCTAAAAAAACATTCACCATTCCGATGACAGTACCTAGCATTCCTACCATCGGAGCAGCTCCTGCGACTGTTGCAAGAATACTCATGTTTTTTTCGAGACTGTAAATCTCTAATTTGCCGACATTTTCAATACTTGTCGAGATGTCGCTGAGTGGTTTTCCGATGCGCGAAATTCCTTTCCCAAGCATTCTTGCCATAGGAGTATCGTTGTCTGCACATAAGTTTTTCGCGGAGGGGAGTTGTCCTTGTGAAATGTAATCTTTCAGACGCTGCATAAAATCCGGTGAGTTTTTTTCAGCTCTACGAATCGCCATGTATCTCTCAAAATATACATACATCGCAAAGATGCTCATGAGAGCAAGAGGGAGCATGATATACCAGCCACCTTCCATAAGAAGTTGTAAAATATTTACTTCCACCTCCGTAACCGCATCAGTTGCTGCGGCCGCAGTATTGACTTGTAATAAAATATTTGTGAGCATTTGCTTGTGTTTTGCTATCGTAAAACTAAACGACTAAGTTCATAGATTTAGTATAACACAACACACACACTTCCTTTCGTTTTCAAAGTTGAAAGGTTAAAAACAAAGAGAGTGTATCAAGTCATTCCTAAAGCGCAAACATCAACAAATAGACACCTGCTCCAGCGAAATACCCAAGTATTGCAAGCAAGCTGATATTCTTTAAATACCATATGAAATCAATTCTCTCAAGTCCCATGACTGCTACACCAGCAGCAGATCCGATAATTAAAGCTGAACCTCCTGTACCTGCACAATACGCTAAGAACTGCCAGAAAGCTCCATCTTGTACAAACGCAGCAGACCAATCATCTGTCACCATATCCGGTTGGACAATTTCATACATTCCCATAGAAGCGGCTACAAGGGGGACATTGTCAACGATCGCTGACAGCAAACCTATCGCCATGTCGATAAGGTAAACATCATTTAAAGCTTCTCGAAGAGAAGTCGCCGCTAGAATTAAATGACCCGCCTCTTGTAAAGCAGCCACAGCGAGAAGGATTCCAAGGAAAAAAAGGACAGAAGCGGTATCAATTTTACGCAAAACACCAATCACTGAAAGTTGAGACTTGTGCTCGATGTTTTTTGTGTGATGAAGGCGCTCCGTTATCAACCAAATCATTCCTAATGAGAGCATCATTCCCATAAAAGGAGGCAAGTGAGTTGCTGTTTTAAACACCGGGACAAACAACAAACCTCCCAATCCAACTGCAAACACCATGTTGCGTTCAAATTTAGTTGTGGGTTCTGAACCTGGCTCATTGTGATAAATAGGGCGAGTAACCTCTCCTTTTAATCGAAGTGACAACACAGCAAGAGGAACCAACATGGCAACAAGAGATGGTAAAATCAGGTTGACCATAATAACGGAAGTGCTTAGCTGACCTCCAATCCAGAGCATTGTGGTTGTAACGTCACCGATGGGCGACCATGCTCCTCCTGCGTTGGCTGAGACGACAACCATACCGGCAAACAGCCATCTTGTTTCTTTATCGTCTATGAGCTTTCTAAGCAAAGAAATCATAACAATTGAGGTTGTCAGGTTATCGAGTATTGCTGAAAAGAAGAAAGTAAGAATACAGATAATCCACATTAATTTCACCTTGCTGGTGGTGTTAATCTTGTCCGTGATCACCCTGAACCCTTCGTGAGCATCCACCAACTCTACGATGGTCATCGCTCCAAGCAAGAAAAATAAAATACTTGAAATTTCCTGCATGTGATGCATTAAACGGTGCTCATAAAACGTGCTTAACACCCCATGGCCGCCTGGACTTTCAGCAACAAAATCAGCAAACATGTCAGCAAGGTGAGGAGGTACCTCTTGGTACCCCAAAACAAACAATCCCCACAGAATAGTTCCAGTCAATAAAGCAGAAGCTGCTTTGTCAATCTTGATGTTGTGTTCAAGTGCTATCCCCAGATACCCCAATACAAATACGGCGAGTAGAATATATTCCAATTTATTTTAATTTAGTTTGGTTTAGAGTTTGAAGCGCAATGCCAAATGCAGTTGCAGTTAACAAAGTTTTTTCTTGACGCTTGTTGTGGGTCGCTTCTAGTGCCCTGCAAATTGTCTCTGAAGTATCTCGAAAAATAGCTTCGTCAGACATATCTGCATTTGAATCGCTCATTAAATAAGCGAAAACCCTTGCCATACCACAATTGGCAATAAAATCAGGAATGACAGCTATTTTTTTATCCGCCAATTCTGCAATAGGGCCATAGAAAATCTCTTGATCTGCAAAGGGCACATTTGCGCCTGAGGAAATCACTGAGAGTCCCGCAGAGATCATTCTCTCTACCTGATTTTTTGTAATGAGTCTGGAAGAGGCACATGGTAAAAAAACATCTGCCTTGACATCCCAAATCTTGTCATTCACCTCTTCGTATGACAGCATTCCATTTGCAACAAGTGAGTTGCCTCGTTTGTTAAAAAACAAATCATTGACAGCATGCTGCTCCATACCTTCTGAATGAATCAATCCGCCCACTCGATCTATAATACCCACAACCTTTGCTCCAGCTTGTGTAAGATAATAAGCTGCCGCAGCCCCAACATTTCCCCATCCCTGAATGATCACACGTTTATCTTTTACATTTCCACCGTAGAGATTGTAGTAGTGACGAACAGATTCAGAAACACCATACCCCGTAATCAGATCTGCTACTCTGTACTTTCTGTTTATGTCAGGAGAAATGTTTGCATCCTCAATAATTTGTGAAACACCCTTTCTTAGATTCCCAATGCGACGGACTTTCTGAGCTTCATTTGGTTTAAAATGACCAGTGAAAACACCTTCCTGAGGGTGCCAAACTCCGTTCGCTTCTGTCATCGGAATGACTTCGTGGATTTCGTCAACATTGATGTCACCTCCTGTGCCATAATAGTGCTTTAAAAGAGGTGTCACAACTGCATACCAACGCTCTAAAACTCCTTTTTTTCGAGGATCACTTCCATCAAAACAAATCCCAGATTTAGCGCCTCCAATTTGGGGGCCCGAAACTGTAAACTTGACCTCCATGGTTTTTGCCAGAGACTCGACCTCTCTTTTATCTACCCCCAAGTGCATGCGTGTTCCACCGCCAGCAGCTCCACCACGCAATGAGTTAATCACAACCCAACCCTTGGCTTCGGTCTCACTATCCTGCCAGCTAAAGACGATTTCTGGCTTGCGATTTTCATACGCTTTAAGTAGATCCTTCATAGAAAATATTTCTTGTGATTCGAGCCGCAAATATAGTTATTCTAAGGCAGCCAAACAGCACCTCCTGAAGACGCCTTGCTTGCTCCTGTAGCAGATTTTAAAACATTGGATTTTCCGAGCCATCTTTGAAGTCCCAAAAAAGCAAAAGCGAAGGCTTCCTTGCCATTAATCATGTCCGATTCTGGTAAATAAAACTCAACACCGTGGGACAATTCATTCATACGTTGAATCAAAAAACAATTGAAAGAACCTCCCCCAGTTACTAAAATGACACCCGACTTAGGGCAATCATTGACAATGGTGATGGCAATGTATTCAACCGCAGTGCGCATTCTATCTTCCAGTGAATGATGAGCATACTTTTCTAACAAAGGACAAAGATCTGTATCCATCCATTCAACGCCCAAACTCTTAGGTGGGGCAAGAACATGGTAGTTCAGCGACAACAGTTCATCTAGAAGATCAACAATTGTTTTCCCTGATTTCGCTAACTTTCCTTCGGAATCGTATTGCAACTCTTTTTCTCGTGCCAACAGATTGAGAAGATTGTTACAGACTCCAATGTCCCAAGCTTGAGGAAGAACAGATATGTTTGCGAAACCACCTAGATTTAAGCAAGCTGTATACTCGGCAAAAAGAACTGAATCAACGAAAGGCACAAGCGGCGCACCCTGTCCACCGTAAGCGATGTCAAGGCTTCGGAAATCACATACGACTGGGATGTTGGTTTGAGAAGCCAAGACAGCGCCGGAACCAATTTGCACTGAGTAACCCTCTTGAGGGTTGTGAAAAACTGTATGGCCATGTGAAGAGACTACTTGAACGAAAGGTAGTAACTCGGCCGAAATTTGAGAGACACACTCCGCGGCAAAATGAGCCCATCGCTTGTCCAATTTCCACAATTTCTCAGCGGATAAACTGCGACTTATTTTCAGTTCATCTTGCAAGCCTTCAGGAAAGTCGAACATCTTGAGCTGCAGTATGCGTCCACTCCAAGTTGGATTGCAAGTGAATTCACAAACAGCAACATCGAGACCATCTAAGGATGTACCACTCATTAAACCAATTGCGGTATAAGTTCCGTTCTCGGAATTTGATAATGTATCTTTGTATTCCATTTATTAGAATTATGAATTTCGAACTTACAGAAGAACAGATTGCTGTACGCGACGCGGCAAGAGATTTTGCCCAAAACGTACTTAAATCAGGTGTAATCGATCGCGATAGAGAACAAAAGTTCCCTACTGAAGAGGTCAATCAACTTGGTGAGCTTGGATTTATGGGCATTATGGTGGACCAAAAATACGGAGGGTCAGGCATGGATGCAATCAGTTATGCAATCGCAATTGAGGAAATCAGCAAAGTTGATGCTTCTACCAGTGTTGTGATGAGCGTAAATAATTCTCTGGTGTGCTATGGCATTGAGGAATTCGGAACAGAAGAACAAAAGCAAAAATTTTTAGTTCCACTTGCAAGCGGACAAAAAATAGGTGCATTCTGCTTGAGTGAACCTGAAGCTGGATCAGACGCTACATCTCAGAGAACTACTGCCATTGATATGGGTGACCACTACCTTGTCAATGGGACAAAGAACTGGATCACAAACGGCGGCTCTGCCTCAACTTACATCGTCATTGCTCAAACAGATGTCGAAAAAGGGCACAAGGGCATCAACGCCCTCATCCTTGAGAAGGATATGCCTGGATTCGTGGTTGGTGCAAAAGAAGACAAACTAGGAATTCGAGGGTCCGACACCCATACTTTGATGTTTCAAGACGTAAAAGTTCCCAAGGAAAACCGAATAGGAGAAGATGGATTTGGATTCAAATTTGCAATGAAAACTCTTGCTGGTGGCCGCATCGGAATTGCAGCACAAGCACTTGGAATCGCAGCCGGAGCTTACGATCTAGCGCTCGCTTATTCTAAAGAGCGCAAAACTTTTGGCAAAGAGATTTACAAGCACCAAGCGATTGGTTTTAAGCTTGCAGATATGGCAACTCAAATTGAGTGCGCAAGACTTTTAGTTTACAAAGCTGCTGCAATTAAAGATGCTGGAGAGAATTACGACCTGGCTTCTAGTATGGCCAAGCTATATGCTTCTGAAGTTGCGATGCAACAAACAATTGAAGCCGTCCAAATCCATGGTGGGTATGGATTCGTGAAAGAGTACCATGTCGAGCGTCTCATGAGAGATGCAAAAATCACTCAGATTTACGAAGGAACAAGTGAAGTTCAGAAAATCGTTATCAGCAGAAGCATCCTTAAGGATTAAGAACAATACGCAGATTTAAGTCAATTGATTCTTTCGTTGCGTGAGTTAAATACAGACGTAACACCGAGTAATTCTGTAACAACCTCTTCAACTCCGTCACCGTCCATGTCAATCAAGGAGACTTGATCAGCTTGAACAAGGCCAGACATTCCAACATATTGAGCGTCTGAAAACGTACACTCTTGAAGCCATCCCTCTTCATCAACAAACAGCACTGAGGTGTTTTCGATTGTATTAGACAGCCTAATCGCAGGAGCGAACATGGGATAAATCATGACAGGAGTAGATCCTCGTAGTTGTCCGTTTCTTTTCAGAAGTCTCACAGTCCCATCACTACATCCTGCGTAGAGGTAATCCCTTTGACCTACTCTGATATGATCCAATTGTTGGATGCTAACTCCATTGCGAAGGACCGTGAAATCCCAACCAGGGGTTCTGTTTCCCTCGCCTCTCAGATTGTAAAGATGACCATCGGAAGTCCCAACTAAAAATCTAAACTTGTCGTTGTGATCGTAGTCGAAGACTGCAAAACTCGTGATACCGTTCTTTTTATAGGGAAATCCCAACACGTTGTTGCCTCTTACATCTATGACATAGATGGCATCCGAGACGGCAAATGAAGTTTGATACTTGTTGTTTCCGTATAAATCAACTTCGAATGACCTCCCCCCTATAGGTTTCAAATCATTGTCTAACATGACAGACCATATTACCTGACTATCAGCCCCCATAGCTTGAACTGCATGTGAATCGGCGTTCCAAACAACATCCATGTCATTTCCACTGAGGTGGTTGCGAGTAACTCCTAAAACATCATGAACAACAGCTCGAGTCACAGGAACAGACGCCTCAACAACTTCCTCAACTTCTATTCTGGTATACACGATTCTATCCTCTAATAGAGATGGGGTAAACCCCTTGATGTGCGCAGGTTCAGTAAAGTTTTTTATCCAAACAATGATTTTGTTGTTTCCCGAAGTCAACTTAAACCCACCATTTCTAAGATTCTTTAGTGCATGATACTTTTCACTGGAAACAGTCCACTTTTCTGACATTTTTTCAGGCTGATCCACCCACATATCTAGAACACTTGAAGTTCCAACCAAATACCCTCCTCTGTAGGGTTTGATTTCCATTTCACCGCTACGGTACCACTTAAAACTTGAAATTGTACTTTTATTCTCGATGTGAAACAATTCACTTCCAGGGTTAGAAAATTTGTAGAACAGCTCTCCATTGTCTCTCTCCCACCTCTCCCATAAACTCCAAGAATCTGATGCATAGCTGGTTGGGGGTTCTATATCTCCACCCTCAGTGGCTGAACCAAATACATAAAACCAAGCCGCAAGTGCTGCAAGTAGTACCGAGAAAATGGGTAAAACTTTCATGCTTCTAAGTTCAAACATTCTTTAAGAAATCCGACTCCAATTGGGCCTGTCTTTTTTAATTCTATCTAAATTAACTCTCAGAGTCTGGTGGGCTGGAAGCTCTATGGCAGGATCTTCCTCTAAAACTCTTTGCGCCATATACCTCGCGGTGGTCATTAAGTCACGATCTCTGAGCAGATCAGCCATCTTCAAATCAGGCACTCCACTTTGTTGTGTTCCTAGAATATCGCCCGGCCCTCTAATCTCCATATCCACCTCTGCAATGACAAAGCCATCATTGGTTCTGCACATTGTTTCGAGCCTGCGCCGTGCCTCTTTGCTGAATTCATCCTTGGTCATGAGAATGCAATAACTCTGATCACCACCCCGCCCTACACGACCGCGAAGCTGGTGCATCTGGCTTAAACCGAAACGCTCGGAACTCTCAATAATCATCAGAGTCGCATTGGGTACATTTACACCCACTTCGATCACTGTCGTAGCGACCAAAATCTGTGATTCCCCTCTCACGAATCGCTTCATCTCAATATCTTTGTCAGCCGGTTTCATCTTTCCATGCACGATACCAATTTTATACTTAGGCAGAGGGAATCGTCTAGAGACACTCTCATACCCATCCATGAGATCCTTATAGTCCATGGTAGCACTCTCTTCAATAAGTGGAAAAACCATATAAACCTGCTTTCCCTTAGCGATTTGCTTTTCAACAAAATCCATGACCTTCAGCCTTCCTCCATCCGTTCTGTGAACAGTTTTAATCTCCTTTCTTCCCGGCGGCAATTCATCCAGAACACTCGTGTCTAAGTCTCCATAAGCAGTCATTGCTAGGGTTCTCGGGATAGGTGTAGCAGTCATTACTAAAACATGAGGTGGTGGGTTTGACTTGGCCCAAAGCTTGGATCTCTGTGCCACCCCAAACCTATGCTGCTCATCAATGACAGCAAAACCTAAGTTTTTAAAGACAACAGTAGGCTCAATTAACGAATGAGTGCCTATTAACAAATTCACACGACCGTCAGAAAGCCCTTCTAAAATCGGAATTCTATCTCGTTTTTTTGTTGAACCTGTGATAATTTCAACCCGAATATCCATCTCCTTCAAAAGATCACTTATTCCCTCAGCATGCTGTCTTGCTAGAATTTCTGTCGGAGCCATAATACAAGCCTGAAATCCATTGTCAATGGCAAGTAAAGCGGACATCAATGCGACAATTGTTTTACCACTCCCCACATCTCCCTGCAACAGCCTGTTCATGTGGTGGCCTGTATTCATGTCTGCTCTAATTTCTCTTAACACCCGCTTTTGGGCGCCCGTCAATTCAAACGGCAGATGATGACTAAAGAATTCATGAAAAAGGGTGCCTACTTGCCCGAATTTCACTCCGAGTAAATCAACAGTAACAGTTCTTTTGTGTTGCAACAATACCAACTGAAGATAAAGTAACTCTTCGAATCTAAGTCTCTTTAATGCTCTGTCTGCCTCAAGTGGGGAGCTGGGTGAGTGAACTTCCTCAAAAGCATCTCTGCGTTTTGGAAGTCGCAATTCAGACAACAAGTGCTCTGGCAAGGTTTCACCTATATCTCGTTTCACTTCAGAGATAGCACCCCTTAGCAACCTTGCCAAACCCGAACTGTTGAGCCCCATAGAAGTTAACCTCTCAGTAGATGAATATACAGGGTGAAATCCTCCGCTCTTCCGTGTCTCATACGCCTCAAAAAGCTCAACTTCTGGATGGGCCAATTGCCACTTGTCTCCATAATTTGAAGGTTTGCCATAAACGACTACCTCTGTATTTAATGGCAATTGCTTCAACATTCTATTCGCTCCTTTGAACCAAACAAGCTCAAGACTATCCTCTCCATCAGTAAATACGGCCACAAGTCGACTTGCTCGTTTTCCACCTAAAAGGGCCTTTTTTACTATCTTTCCTCTAAATTGAAATGCAGTAGATTCAACTTCAATGTCAGAAATAGGATAGAAAACAGATCTGTCTTCATATCTAAATGGCAGATGTTGTAACAAATCGAAAACAGAAAAAATACCCAGCTCGCTCTTAAGAAGCTCAGCCCTTTTAGGTCCAACTCCCTTCAGATATGCTATGGGTGAATCAAGATTTATTGACATCGCGGTAATTGCACCAAGTGCTGCTAAGGCAATTTACCTCTCAAAAGCACAGTTATACGAGCATCAGAACAGGATTTTCAAGTAAATTCTTGAAGTCCTGAAGAAATGCGGACCCTGTCGCACCATCTACAACTCTGTGGTCACAGCTTAAAGTCACCTTCATAACGTGACCTGGAACCACTTCTCCATTCTTCACAACTGGCACATTACTTATCCCTCCAATTGCTAGAATACATGCATCAGGCGGGTTAATGATTGCCGTAAAGTTTTCTATGCCATACATCCCAAGGTTCGAAATGGTAAAAGTTGACCCCTCCCAATCTGCCGGCTGCAAGGTCTTTGCCTTAGCTCTACCTGCAAAGTCTCTTACTTCTTGACCTATAGTAGCAAAAGATTTACCATCAGCAAACCTGACAACAGGAACCAAAAGTCCATCCTCAACAGCTACAGCAACCCCGATATTTACGTGTTCGTTGTAACGAATTCTATCCTCCAACCAACTGCTATTCACTGCAGGGTTCTTACGAAGGGCAACAGCAGTAGCCTTTACAACCATATCATTAAACGACACCTTGTAAAGTCCTTGGTCATTGATTGCTTTGCGGGCCTGCATTGCATTCGTCATGTCTACAGAAATAGAAAGGTAGAAATGAGGCGCTGTAAATTTACTCTCCGCGAGGCGTCGGGCAATGGTTTTACGCATTTGACTCACACCCACTTCAGTAAACTTCTCTTGAGTCAATACAGGCATACCTGTCGCTCCGGCCATTTTAAAGTTTTCTACATCTCGCTTAACAACACGACCGCCTTCACCTGATCCTGGAATTCTATCTAACGTTAGACCCAATTTTTCAGCGAGCTTTTTTGCAAGTGGTGATGCTATCACTCTGGCATTTGGCGCTGCTGGTGCTGGTGCTGTCGTATTAGAAGGGCTAGGGGTAACTGCAGGCTTCATTTCAGGAACAGGTGCCGAAGCAACTGGAGCAAGGGGCGCAACGGCTTCGGGTGTAGGTGAAACAGGTTCACTCTCTGTTACAAGAGCTGCTTGTTCATCATTTGCTAAAATATCTTTAATATCTTCTCCCTTCTCTCCCAAAACACAAAGTATACTATCAACGGGAGCAGTAGCACCAGTCTCAACACCTATATGTAAAAGAATACCATCTTGAAAAGATTCAAACTCCATCGTTGCTTTATCTGTTTCAATTTCAGCTAAAAGCTCTCCGCTCTCAACCTCATCACCTACTTTTTTATGCCAAGCTGCAACGACTCCTTCAGTCATTGTATCACTCAATTTAGGCATACGTACTATCTCAGCCATGTTGTGGTTCTTTTAAATCGGTAATTAGTCTTTTACAAATGGGTAATCTTTCTGAGTATACACATCCTCGTATAGCTCATGGGCTTCAGGCTTCGGGCTTTCTTCAGCAAACTTAACAGCTTCCTCAACAACTTTTTTCACTTCCGCCTCAACTTCTTTGAGCTCTTTTTCACTCATCCAATTTTGTGCTAACAGAACATCACGCACGTATGTGACTGGATCGCGGTCTTTAAAAGAAGCAACCTCATCTTTCGTTCTGTACTTCTGTGGGTCTGACATTGAATGACCTTTGTACCGGTATGTCTCGATATTTAACAGCGTTGGACCATCTCCATTTCTACCTCTTTTCGCAGCGCGTTGAATTGAAGCACAAACTTCTTCTGGACTCATCCCATTGACTGTTTCAGAGGGCATGTCATAACTGTCACCCATCCTCGATAAATCGTGAACGTTAGTCGTGCGCTCTACACTGGTCCCCATGGCGTACTGATTATTCTCAATCACAAAGATGACAGGGAGCTTCCAAATCATCGACATGTTAAATGTCTCGTGAAGGATCCCTTGACGCGATGCCCCATCTCCCATAAAACAAATTGTTACGTGGTCTTCATTCCGGTATTTATCAGCGAATGCGATTCCGGCACCAAGACCTATTTGGCCTCCTACAATCCCGTGGCCACCAAAAAGATTTTTCTCCTTATCGAACATGTGCATCGATCCTCCCTTCCCCTTAGAACTTCCTGTAACTTTACCGAAAAGTTCAGCCATTACAACTTTAGGATCGGTACCTAACACCAACGGGTGTGCATGGTCACGATAAGCTGTTATCACACGATCTGTTGGCCTTAAAGCCTCTTCCATGCCAGATAAGACTGCTTCTTGGCCAATGTACAGATGGCAAAATCCACCAATCTTTTGTTGGATATACAATTGCCCACTTTTTTCCTCAAACTTTCGCATGAGGTACATGTCTTTGTACCACTTGCGGTACACCTCCTCTGAATGAGGGAGCTTTGTAACGTTCTTCTTAGCCATCAGCTTGTAATTGTCACCATAAAATAATCAGGCAAATATAACGTTTGTATATTCGCAAGCTCTAACAACAAGAATAATTTGTCGTCGTTATCAAAAACTATTTTTCATCCTACAAATCGATAGGCCTTCAAGGGCTTGAATCTGTTGCTTTAATGAACAGACGGGAAGAAAAATTTCTAATTCCAAACGATTGGTGTGACCCCATCTCAAAAACACTAGACAAAGAATACAAGGTCCTCGAAATCAATGGAAATAGGAAATTTGAATACGCAAATCTGTATTTCGATACACCAGACAACATCTGTCTTAACGACCACATCAGAGAGAGAAAAGTTAAATACAAAATCAGAATAAGATCATATGTTAATTCTAACATTTGCTTCCTTGAGATCAAGGAGAAAAATGTTCATGGTCGCTCAGTAAAAATTCGCGTGAAGCGCACTTCAGAAAAATGGGATTCTCCGCTGACTGATTCTGAAAAGCTTTTTTTATCTGAGAGAGTTCCCTTTGCATCTGATCTTGGCCCTGTGCTTTACATACGTTACTCCCGTTTCACAATCGCTCATTTAGACAGAGGTGAAAGAATCACATTCGACACAAACTTAACCTATACTTCGATTCAAAATGAAGTTTACAAGCCGCTTCAAGGACTCAGCATTGTAGAGTTAAAACAAGAAGAAACAGACAGGAGGTCACCCTTGTTTGTATTTCTCAGAAACAGACCGGAGCGAACAGCTCCATTAGGCAGAATAATTAAAATTAGTAAATATGTACTCGGGCGTCTTTCTGCTGACAATCGTTTGCCCCCTAGAACGTACCTTTCGAATCTTAAAGTTCTAAAACGAGCTAATAACGCAATAAAATAAAATGATTCCTGCAGAATTATCTCCTCTAACAGCACTTTTACTTGGATTTGGTGCTAACCTACTATCTAGCTTGGTTGTTGTGCGAATGATTTACCACCTCGCATCTAAGAGACGTGACTACGTCTTTACCTTCATGCTAGTCTCAACTTCCGTGTTTTTCCTTTGCACACTTCTTAGCGGAGTAGACATAGAAATGGGATTCGCTCTGGGATTGTTCGCAATCTTCAGCATTATTAGGTACCGAACTGATGCGATTCCGATACGAGAAATGTCATACCTCTTTATCGTCATTACGCTCGCCGTGATTAATGCGCTGGCTCCTCAAGCAACAGGCTGGGGAATTATTGCAGTAGCCAACGTCGGAATTTGGGGGCTTGCATTTGTCTTAGAACGCCTTTGGTTTGTAAAGCATTTAACTACGAAAATTGTTATTTACGACCGTGTTGATTTAATTCACGCTGGAAGAAGAGTTGAACTGAAAGCAGATTTGGAAGAAAGAACTGGCGTGGACATTCACTCACTTGAAATCGGAAAGTTAGATTTGTTGAGAGACACAGCTGTTATTCGTGTTCACTTCTACGAAGACCTTCAGCCTGATCATTTTGAGGACAGCACAATTTAGAAATAAAGAAGGGGTGTTTACTCTTTCTTATTTAACAGAACAACAGCATGGGCGCTTATTCCATCTTCTGTCCCAACGAAACCTAATTTCTCAGTTGTCGTAGCTTTAATACTGACTTTATCAAGATCAATGCTAAGTATTTTAGCGATTACCTCTCTCATAGAATCGATCGATTCAGACAACTTGGGAGTTTGCAAACAAATCGTTGTATCTAAATTCCCAATCTTCCATCCTTTTTCTGAGACTTTCTGCCAACTTTCAACAAGTAGCTTTTTACTATCAATGCCTTTGTAAGCGGGATCTGTGTCTGGGAAGTGATAGCCAATATCTCGCATCGCTAGAGCGCCAAACATGGCATCACAAATGGCATGTAAGAGCACATCGGCATCAGAATGACCCACTGCTCCCTTTTTGTGAGGAAACAGAACACCGCCAATCCACAACTCTTCACCCTCTTCTAAACGGTGAACGTCATACCCGTATCCAATTCTAATATCCATTAATTCACAGCTGTTGCTGCATCTGACAAATCGCTAAACTGCATCCTCAAGGTAAACCTAAGTGTATTTGCTAAAGGATTCTGTTGAGTTGTACTCACCAGGTAGCTTAAATCGATTGTGAAAACTGTGTATTTCATTCCAGCTCCCATGGTAATAAACTGCCTGTTGCCTTTGGAAAAATGCTCGTAGAAGTAACCCGCTCGAAAAGCAAAAACATCCGCAAAGTTGTACTCCATTCCACCCCCAAGGTTGATTTCTCTAAGCTCTTCACGAAAGATACTTCCGGGAAGAATCTCGTATGTGCCATCATCATTGAAATCTACAATACCTGGAGCATCGTAAAAAGATTGTACAATGCCGGTAGCAGTACCTACATCATTTGAAAAACCACTCACAATCGTGTTCCCATCTTGCTGATCATAAACAGGCGCCGTAGGTACCAAAAGTTTATTTCCATCAATTGTAAAAGTAATATCGTTGTAATCGTCTAGCTCCATATTGTAAGCTACACCTAAGCGGAGATTAGCTGGGATAAAATCCCTCGCTGCAGTTTCAGTGTAGCTCATTTTAGAACCAATGTTAGAAATGTTCATTCCGAAATTGAATGTCCCATCTTTACCTCCCCAATTTGCGTTTTTATTCGTGTAAAACACACTTACATCGGCCGCTACCGCAATTCCTGGCTTAGACTCTGCCCCCAGCACACTGGTTCCACCTGTTAAATTTGAATGAACAAATCGACCCGCAAATCCACCACTAAATTTATCGGTAAACTTTTGAGAAAAACCTGCATCAAGACTTAGCTCAGCTGGCTGAAAATCTCTGATTGTAGTTCCAACCTGATCAGTAAACGTAATGTTACCAAGGCTGAAATACCTCAAACCTAAACCATAAGCCTGTCTTTTATTAATCTTGCGGTTCATCGTTAAATATGCAAGATTCATGTCATCAACCAACGCCCTTAACCATGGAGCGTAACTGAGACTCATTTCAAGTTCGTTCTCAGAAAACGCCATTTTCGCCGGGTTCCAGTGAAGGCTGTTGCCATCAGGAGAAAGAGCAACTCCTGCATCACCAAGGGCTCCTGATCTTGAATCAGGTGCAATCATTAAAAATGGGACGGCCGTGGTAATCGTATTTAACTGTACCAGTGATGCTACCTCACCTGGGTCTAACTGAGCAGAAGCTGTCCCTATCCAAAGATTTAAAACAACTGTAAAAGCTGTTAGGTGAAGTAAATGAAATTTATGCGTCATTAAATAGTTTTATTCGTCAGGCAAATGTACTGCCTCAGATTCTTGATTAGGGCCTTACAACGACAAGTTTACTTCCATATTGCGCATATGTCCCATTTTCTGTCGTGATTTTTATTTTAAACAAATAAATTCCAGCAGGGACATCAGCACCACTTCCATCGATTAAATTCCATGAAGCAACATCTGTTAAACTACCATGTGAAACCAAATCTTTTGTAAACACTTTGACCTGACGACCTGATGCATCGTACACTTCGACCTCAGCCTCTACAAGTTGACAAACTTGATTGTGTTCAACTCGGAATGAAACATGAGAAGATGCAGGATTGGGATATGCAATCACCGACTCAAGAGCTACATTCAATGAGTTCACGACTAAGAACGAGGTGAGGGCAGTTGCACTGTTGTTTTGGACATCCCAAACCTTAAATTCCAAAAGGTGTTCTCCATCCTCCAAATCACTGAATGGGAATCTCACCGTTCCGCTCTTATATGTATCGAGGTCAGCAGTGAAGTATGTGTTTAAAACATACGGGGAATCATAAGACTCATCCAAAACCGCTTTTAAATCATGACCAATACCGTTTCCTACAGTGTTTATTCCACTTTCGTCATAAACTCTGGCATACAACCAGGGGTCTTCACCTGTGACACCACCTGCAACAAACAGAGAGTCGTTAATGTACAATGACACTTCAGGTCCCAAATCGTCGATGGATACCGAGGGCGAAGTTCCTCCGATAACAAATGATTCTGAAGCACCATGCGCATCGGTTTTTGCTTCGTTGTTTTCAGATATAGCGTAGCAGCTCACCCTTCCATTGCCATAGGTATAGTCAATGTCTCTTGGGACTACAAATTCAAATTCAAAAATTCCATTGACAACACTGGCAAGACCTTTGTGGATGACGTTTCTGTACATCGTGTAATTAAACTCTCCAGCCACTGCGTCATTATCTAGAGTGCTTAACTCAGACCTCTTGTCAAAAACTGTTGGATAGATTTGACCATTGAATTCCTCTAGGGTGTCTCCAGAAGTAGTCCCAACATAACCCGTCATTTTTACCAAATCTAAAGACCTAATCGTATCTGGAATTTGTGTGAAAAAAATGTTGTGCTCTGGATAAGCGAGCATCATAGCAGGGTCTCCTAAAAGCGAGAAGTTTCTCATGTTTGTAAGACTT
>MDTF01002379.1_pt1 | contig 65214 bp, 48 predicted proteins | sample 811191 | NCBI WGS metagenome assembly MDTF01 (sample SAMN05326649, study PRJNA326480) | marine metagenome | isolation source: seawater | place: Southern Ocean | collected 2011 | reverse complement strand
TTAATCTGCATGAATCTTTTTTACGCACCCGATTTCAGTTCTGAAAATCCTATTTTACCTGAAGGTGAAAGCAAACACGCAATTCGTGTTTTACGCATGCGCCAAGGCGATCCTATTTTTGTTGTAGATGGTAAAGGAAACTGGTATGAAGGTGAAGTATTGACTGAGAATGCCAAACGATGCGAGGTTGAAATTCTCATTCACAAAGAAGATATTGGCAAAGTCACGTATCATTTACACATGGCAGTAGCTCCCACCAAAAACAATGACAGGTTTGAGTGGTTTCTGGAAAAAGCAACTGAAATTGGAATATCTGAAATCACACCCATTTGGTGTCAAAATAGCGAACGTAAGAAACTAAACATCGATCGTTGTGAGCGAATATTAGTTTCAGCTATGAAGCAATCATTAAAAAGCTATTTGCCAAAATTTAACGAACCGAAACATTTCTCACAATTCATAGCTGAAGTTTCAGAAAGTGAACGATTAATTGCTCACTGTGAACCAGGAGAAAAAAAGCATCTAAAAAATATTCCTTCCAATCAATCTACTCTTATTTTAATTGGTCCAGAAGGAGATTTCTCGCCTGATGAAATAGAGAAGGCTTCTCAAAATGATTTTAAAGCTATTTCGTTAGGAGAAAACAGACTTAGAACTGAAACTGCAGCCATTGCTGCTTGTCAAACTGTATATTTAGCACATGTTTAGATTTATCATCACTTGTAGTCTTCTTCTAATTGGATTTGTTACGAATGCTCAATCCTATCAAATTGCAGTATTAAAATACAATGGTGGTGGCGATTGGTATGCCAATTTGCAAACATCTCTCCCTAATTTGATCAACTATGCCAACCAAAATCTAGACTTGAACATCAGTTCAGAGCAAGCTACAGTTGAAGTTGGAAGCGAAGAATTAATGAACTATCCGTTTGTACACATGACGGGACACGGAAACGTAGTTTTTTCAGGATCAGAAAGAGATAATTTAAGAATGTATCTTCTTGGTGGCGGCTTTCTTCATATCGATGATAATTATGGAATGGATTCTTTTGTTAGAATTGAAATGAAAAAGGTATTCCCTGAGTTGGATTGGGTTGAACTCCCCCTTTCTCATCCTATTTTTCATCAAAGTTTTGATTTCCCTCAAGGGTTACCAAAGATCCACGAACACGATAATAAATCACCACAAGCATTGGGTTTGATGTACGAAGGACGACTGATCTGTTTATACACTTTTGAAGCTGACTTAGGCGATGGATGGGAAAGTACCTCTGTACACGGTGACTCTGAATCCAATCATATTCAAGCACTGCAAATGGGATGCAATATTTTGGAGTTTGTTTTTTTGGGTAACGGTATTCAATAAAAAAGGCCTCTCACTGAGAAGCCTTTTACATTAATTTATTTCCAAATATTCTTTTGATGACTTCATATTCAAATACATTATGTCATCATCAACTACGGGCTTAACCGCTTTTCTATAGTTGTTGTAGAAACTCTCAACCTTATCAGACGACTTCAAAGGTCTTCTAAACTCCAACGCTTGTGCTGCACACATAGCTTCGATAGCTGCTATCTTCTGAACATTATCCGTCACCTTATTCAATTTAGTTGCAGCATTAGCCCCCATACTCACATGATCTTCTTGACCATTACTTGAATCAATCGTATCAACACTGGCTGGTGTACACAATTGTTTATTCTGGCTCACAACACTAGCAGCTGTATACTGCGGAATCATAAAACCAGAATTTAAACCTGGCTTTGCAACTAAGAAAGGAGGTAAACCTCTTTCCCCATTGACCAACTTGTATATTCTTCGCTCACTGATACTTCCCAACTCTGCTAATGCAATTGCTAAGAAATCCATGGAAATAGCCAATGGTTGACCATGAAAATTGCCCGCAGAAATAATCTGATCTTCATCTGGAAAAATGGTTGGATTATCTGTTACCGAGTTGATTTCAGTTTCAAAAACCTGTTTCACGTATTGAATAGCATCGTAGGTTGCTCCATGAACCTGCGGAATACATCTAAACGAATACGGATCTTGAACGTGCTTCTTAGACTGAACTGCAATTTCTGAACCCTCAATATTGGCTCTTATTTCACGAGCCACAACCAATTGTCCTGTTTGCTTTCTTACCAAATGTGGCAAATCTGAAAACGGTTCTAAACGTCCATCAAAGGCATCCAAAGACATGGAAGCTATCAGATTTATTTGCTTCAATAAGTTCTCTGCTTTATACACATTGTAAACTCCAAATGCACTCATAAATTGAGTTCCGTTTAGAAGCGCCAAACCTTCTTTACTCTTAAGCTCTATGGGATTCCAACCATACTTATCTTGAAGAATCGCTGCATCTACTTTTTCTCCATCAATACGAACTTCTCCCATTCCAATGAGCGGCAAACTTAAATGTGCCAATGGAGATAAATCTCCGGAAGCACCCAGTGAACCCAATTCATATACAATAGGAAGAATGTCATTATTGAAAAAATCAACCAGACGTTGAACGGTTTGTAACTGAACACCCGAGTGACCGTAGCTCAAACCCTGTATTTTCAAAAACAACATGAGCTTAACCAACTCTGGACGGATTTCATCCCCCATACCACAAGCATGGCTCTTCACCAAGTTCTCTTGCAGTTTCCCTAAGCTGTCTTTACTGATTTTTGTATTGTGTAATGAACCAAATCCGGTATTGATTCCGTAAATCGGATCATCGTGGTTGGCCATTTTTTGATCTAAATAATCACGGCATTTTTGAATGCGAGCACAAGCCTCATCAGATAACTTAATCTTTTGGCCGCTCAATATCACGTCCATCACCTGATTGATGGTGATAGCTTCATTATTGATCTCAAACATAATCAACGATTCATGAAGGCTACTATAGCCGACTGTTCCACATTTTCTTGATCTCCGGTGGTCATATTTTTTAAAGTGATGGTGCCATTTTGTAGCTCATCACTTCCTAGCATAGCAACGAACAAAACGTTTTTATCGTTGGCATACTTCATCTGTTTTTTGAGTTTAGCCGGGTCTGGATAAACCTCACAACGCACTCCAACTTGTCTCAAAGAATGAGCTAACTCGATGCATTTTAAAGCTTCTTGATCACCAAAATTAACAAACAGCAATTCTGTTGAAACACCAATTTCTTCTGGGAATAAATCTTTAGTCTCCAACAAATCGTAGATACGATCTGCACCAAAAGAAATTCCAACACCCGACATACCTTTCAATCCGAAAATCCCAGTTAGGTCATCGTATCGTCCACCACCAGTAATACTCGATGGAAAATCTGGATGTGTTACTTCAAAAATTGCTCCTGTATAATAACTTAAACCTCTAGCTAAAGTCACTTCAAAGGATACATTATTTACTCCTAATTTTTTAGCAGTTGAAAGAACGGTTTCGGTTTCTTCAATCCCCTTCATTCCAACTTCAGAAGTAGATAATAACTCTTTTAATGTAGAAAGCTTCTCCTCATTGCTTCCTGATAAATTCAAAACAGGTTTTATAAGTTCTAAATCAGCATCAGAAAAACCTTTTTGAGTTAATTCTTCCAATACTTTTTCTTGAGTAAGTTTATCCAACTTATCCAAAGCAATGGTTAAATCTACCATTTGGTCTGATTTACCAATCACTTCAGCTAATCCCATTAACACCTTTCGGTTATTTAGCTTGATGGTAACATCAGGGAGACCTAATGCAGCGTATACTTCGTGAGCTGTTAAAATCAGATCAACCTCATTCAACAAACTTTCTGATCCGATGATATCCACATCGCATTGGTAGAATTCGCGATAACGACCTTTTTGAGGTCTATCAGCACGCCAAACAGGTTGAATTTGGTAACGCTTAAATGGGAAGCTTAATTCGTTTTGATGCTGTACCACAAAACGCGCGAATGGTACAGTTAAATCGTAGCGCAATGCTTCATCAGCTGATGACTCAACCAACTTTTGATTGGCAGATTGAGCTTCGATGATTTTTTGAGCCAATGCAGAAACTTTTTGTCCACGTGGCATAATACGAAACAAAAGCTGGTCGCCTTCATCGCCATACTTCCCTGTAAGGGTTTCACGCAACTCCATTGCAGGAGTTTCGATGGGCGAAAAGCCATGTTTTTCAAAAACACCTTTTACGGTATTGAAAATATAATTGCGTTTGGCCATCTGAACTGGGCCAAAGTCTCTGGTTCCTTTTGGAATGGAGGGTTTATTTGCCATTTCTTCAAACTTGAGGGGCAAATATCGGAAATGGAGCGAGATAAAATAAAAAAGGAGCAACAAGTGCTCCTTTTCAGTTTAGTTCAGTATGGTTTTTACGTGTTGAACGTACTTTGACTTCCGTACACTCAAAGCTTTTGAGTAGTTTAAAATGAAATCGATGGTTTCTTTACTGGGACCTCGATGTTTCATTTCAGGTTTATGCCATCCTAGTTCGTCCAAAATATGTTGCTCCTGACGAGTAAAGTTCGTCAAATCTTCAAAATGTAAAGGTTTATCCATTTATAGGCTTTAAGATTAAACATAAAACCTAAACGCCCTACACATTTTGAATATTGCACATATTCAGGAAAAAATTAGTACATCTCTAGGTTGAGATTCTTTTCCTCAACCAATTTTCTGAGATTTATTAAGGCGTAACGCATTCTACCCAAACACGTATTGATACTAACATTTTTTTCTTCAGCAATTTCTTTGAAGCTCATATCGCAATACAGGCGCATGTAAAGCACTTGGTACTGTTCATCAGGCAATTGATGAATTAGATTTTTAATTTGAGATTGAGCTTCTGTCCAAGCTTGAACATCATCTGGATTTTTCTCATCGCTTTTAAGCACATCAAAAATGTTGAATCCATCATCATTCTTGTTACCTCTCAATAGCGGTGAACGTTGTTCTTTTCTGAATGTGTCAATAACTTGGTTATGCGCAATTCGCATCACCCATGGTAAGAATTTTCCCTCTTCGTTGTAGCGACCGTCTCTTAAAGTGTTAATCACCTTAACAAATACCTCTTGAAAGATATCATCAGCCAACTCCGCATCTTTCACTTTAGATACGATATAACCGAAAATTCTGTCTTTGTGTCTGTTGATGATTAATTCCAGCGCAAACTCTTCTCCTCTCAGGTACCTCTTTATTAGGTCCTGATCACTCACGTTTTCACAATGCATAATACCTCCTGGGTTTCAAGTAAATCTTTGAACTAACTGATTAATGTAGAGGTATTACCTATAAGCACTGAAATTTTGAAGTAAATAATGATTATTTGGCCGTAGCCGGGTGCTAATATCAAAAAAATATTTTAATCAAACAAATTTCTTTCAACTTCCTGTACCTTTGCACGCTTCATAAAATGCTGCATTTCATATGCCGAAACAAGACGTAGAAAAACTAGATCCAAAGAAAAACATCATCATTAAAGGTGCACGCATGCACAATTTAAAAAACATTGATGTTGCCATCCCACGAAATGAAATGGTTGTGGTTACCGGATTGTCTGGATCTGGTAAATCTTCGTTGGCTTTTGATACGCTTTATGCCGAAGGCCAGAGACGATATGTAGAGAGTCTTTCCTCATATGCTCGTCAGTTCATGGGCAAACTGGACAAACCTGAAGTTGATTATATCAGCGGAATTTCTCCAGCAATAGCTATTGAACAAAAAGTAAATACGCGCAATCCAAGATCAACCGTTGGAACTACAACTGAGATTTACGATTACCTTAAATTGCTTTTTGCCCGAATAGGCAAAACTTACTCTCCAATTAGTGGAAAGGAAGTTAAAAGTGATACCGTTTCTGATGTTGTAAATTTTATTCAAGAACAGCCTGAAGGAACACGAATTGTGATTGCGGCTCCTTGGTTAATGAAATCAGACCGAACTTTAGAAGACGGCATTCAGATACTTTTACAACAAGGTTTTAACCGTGTATTGGTTGACAATAAACCTGTAAGATTAGAGGATCTTTCTCCATCTGAAATGGATGAAACGAACCTTCCGTTGTTGCTGATAGATCGCATTAGTGTTACGACTGAAGAAGACAATCAAGCGCGAATAGCAGATTCCGTTCAAACGGCATTTTATGAAGGTGATGGCGCTTGTTACATCGATGTTTATGAAGGTAAAGAGCCATCTCGACATGAATTCAACAACCGTTTTGAATTAGATGGAATCACCTTTGAAAAACCTTCAGCTCACTTCTTTTCTTTCAATAACCCAGTAGGTGCGTGTAAAACCTGTGAAGGCTTTGGAAGTGTAATCGGAATTGATCCTGATTTGGTTATTCCAAACAAGAGTTTATCAGTTTATGATGATGCTATTGTTTGTTGGCGCGGTGAAAAAATGAGTGAGTGGAAACACCAATTGGTGATGAATGCTCCTTATTTCGATTTCCCTGTTCATCGGGCTATTGCTGACCTAACGGAAGAGCAATATAACTTGCTGTGGACTGGCAACAAACACTTTGAAGGATTGGATAGATTCTTCAAACATTTAGAAGAAAACAGTTATAAAATTCAATACCGCGTAATGCTTTCTCGCTATCGCGGAAAAACCACTTGCCCTGATTGTAAAGGCTCTCGATTAAGAAAAGACGCTTCTTACGTTAAGGTCAATGAAAAATCAATCATCGATTTGGTTTCATGGCCAGTTGAACGATTGGCTCCTTGGTTTTCTGATTTAAAAAATCACTTAACCGATTACGACATCAAAGTGATTAAGCGTTTGTTGATTGAGATTGAAAATCGATTACTATACCTACAAGAAGTTGGTTTGGGATATTTAACCTTGAATCGACTTTCAAATACGTTATCTGGTGGCGAATCACAACGCATCAATTTGGCTACAACTTTAGGAAGTAGCTTGGTTGGTAGCATGTACATTTTAGATGAGCCAAGCATCGGACTTCATCCACGTGATACGCAGCGTTTGGTTGGCGTTTTGAAATCTTTGAAAAAGCTCGGAAACACCGTAATTATTGTTGAGCACGAAGAGGAAGTGATGCAAGCCGCAGACCAGATTATTGATTTGGGGCCAATGGCTGGAAGTCATGGTGGCGAATTGATTTTCCAAGGCGATCATGAGGCTTTAATAGATGAAAAAGAGAGTTTAACCGCTCAATATTTAACTGGACGAAAAGTGATTCCGGTTCCAACTCAAAGACGCGAATGGAAGAAAAGCATCGATGTTTTTGGAGCTCGAGAAAATAACTTAAAAAATATCCACGCGAGTTTCCCACTTGGAGTAATGACTGTAATCACTGGTGTTAGTGGTTCGGGAAAAACATCTTTGGTTAAACAAATCGTTTATCCGGCACTTCAAAAGAAAATTGGAGATTACAGCGATCAGGCTTCAGGTAAGTTTGACAAAATAGATGGTGAAATTGGTTCAGTGAAAAACATTGAAATGGTTGACCAAAATCCAATTGGAAAATCATCTCGTTCAAATCCTGTAACCTACGTAAAAGCATTTGACGATATCCGTTCACTCTATTCTTCTCAGAAACTCTCCAAAATGAGAGGCTACAAACCTTCTTATTTCTCATTCAATGTAGAAGGTGGAAGATGCGAAAACTGTAAAGGTGAAGGAACCATTACCGTTGAAATGCAATTCATGGCCGATGTGCATTTGGTTTGTGATGTATGTAAAGGAAAACGTTACCAATCTGACATTCTTGAAATCACATATCGAGGTAAATCTATTAGTGATGTGTTAGACATGACTATTGATGATGCGATTGAGTTTTTTAGTGAAGGAGGAGAAAATGCTAGCAAAAAGATTGTTGCTAAACTTCAACCGTTACAAGATGTTGGTTTGGGTTACATTCAGCTCGGACAAAGCAGCAGTACACTCAGCGGTGGTGAGGCACAACGAATCAAATTAGCCTCATTCTTAAGCAAAGGAAGTTCTCAAGAAAAAACCATTTTCATTTTTGATGAACCAACTACAGGTTTGCACTTTCATGATATCGAAAAACTATTGCTTGCCTTTTATGCGTTGATTGATCAAGGTCATACTATTTGGGTTGTAGAACACAATACTGAAGTAATCAAGTGTGCAGATTGGGTAATTGATTTAGGTCCTGAAGGTGGAGAAGCTGGTGGTAATTTAGTGTTCGCTGGAACACCTGAAGATCTAGTAAAAGTGAAAGAAAGCTACACCGGAAAGTTCTTGAAAGGAAAGCTGTAAAAAGCTAAACTACTGGAGTTTTATATAAAAACCACATTACAACAACGGTTGCTAAAACGCTAACGCCTACATTGGCCATTGCCCAAATCCATTCATTGGCTTTGAGTAACAACATGGTTTCGTAGCTGAACGTGGAGAAAGTTGAGAATCCACCGCAAAAGCCAACAATAATTAGTGGTCTAAACCAAACTGATTTGGCTAAAGAAGTTCCAACTTGATTAACTGCCCAAACTAAAACTAGGCAAGCAAGCAGGTTGGCAAAAAATGTAGCAATTGGCAGATTCGATTTGAGGTTTTTAACCACATAAAGCGAAACTCCAAATCTAGCCATAGAGCCTAATCCACCTCCTACGAATACTGAAATCCAAGTAGCTAGCTGATCCATTTCATTCTCCATTTTTGGTAAATGAAACCGAATAAACTTCCTGAAATCACTCCAATTAATCCACCGCAGATAATATCTCCGGGGTAATGAACTCCTAAATAAATTCTTGAGTAACTCACCGTAATAGCCCAAATCCAGATAACAGTATTCCAAGCTCGGTATTGGAGTGCTTTTGAAATAAAAGCAGCTAAAGCCAGTGTATTGGCTGCATGAGAAGATACAAATCCGTATTTACCACCTTTGTAAATATGGCCATTTGGATCGGTCAGTAAATGAACCAATCCATCTAAACTCGGATCATGAGAAGGTCTTAACCTTCCCACTAAAGGTTTCAATAAACCCGATGAAAGTTGGTCTGCCATGGTAATTGCCAATACAATACAAACCACCAAACCAACAATCGTTTGCCAATGAAATTCGGTGAAATCTTTAGAATCTTGCCTGATAATCAAATAAAGCAAAACTGCATAGAGTGGAATCCAAATTGCCACTTGAGAGATATACCAAAAAGGTGTATCCAGTATGGAAAAATGAATTCCGTTGAGTGCTAAAAAAAGTGCTGTATCGATATGGTTTAGCCACTCGATCATTTGTTATCAGCAATCAATTTCCAGAGTTCGTCTTTTAATTCTTGAATTCCTTGTTGAGCCACACTCGAAATAAAAACCGTCTTAATTTCTTTTGGCAATTCAGCTTTCAATTCCTCTTTGAGTTCATCATCCAACATATCGGCTTTAGTAATAGCCAGAATACGGTTTTTATCCAACAATTCAGGGTTATACTTTTCCAACTCGTTAATTAAAATGCGATACTCTTCAGCTACATCATCGGCATCACAAGGCACCATAAATAAAAGTGCTGCATTTCGCTCAATGTGACGTAAGAAAGTTAATCCTAAGCCTTTTCCTTCGGCTGCTCCTTCAATAATCCCAGGAATATCAGCCATCACAAAAGATCTATCGCCACGGTAGTAAACCATTCCCAAATTAGGCGTTAATGTGGTAAACGCATAATTGGCAATTTCTGGTTTTGCAGCTGAAATAACAGATAAGAGTGTAGATTTCCCTGCATTGGGGAATCCAACCAAACCTACATCAGCTAATATTTTAAGTTCTAAAATTTTCCACTTGTCGTCCCCAGGTTCACCAGGTTGAGCAAAGCGCGGAGTTTGATTTGTTGCCGATTTGAAATGAGCATTACCCAATCCACCACGACCACCGGCTAGAAGAACTACCTCTTCGCCATCCTCCGTAATTTCAAAATCAATTTCACCAGTATCTGCATCGCGGGCAACCGTTCCAAGAGGAACATCAAGGATGATATCATCCCCATCTTTCCCTGTACTGGTTTGCTTGCCTCCATTTTCACCGGGACCGGCAATAATGTGCTTGCGATACTTGAGGTGAAGCAACGTCCACATTTGTCTGTTACCACGAAGAATGATGTGGCCACCACGACCTCCATCGCCACCATCGGGGCCACCTTTAGCAACAAACTTTTCTTTACGTAAATGGGCAGATCCTGCTCCACCCTTACCGGAACGGCAGTTAATTTTTACGTAATCAACAAAGTTTGATCCTTGAACTTTGCGATTCTTCTTGTGTACAGACACGTATAGTTATTTTTTAAGCTCTATTACTTTTTACTGTCGATGGCAGTGTACAAGCGACCAGCAATATCATCAATTGATCCGATACCGTCAATGCTTACAAATTTGCCTTGAGCAGAATAAAAATCTTTTAATGGAGCTGTTTTTGAGTTGTATTCTTTAATGCGGTTTTCAATAATCGTTTCATCTTGATCATCGCTTCTTCCGCTTACTTTACCACGCTCTAGCAATCTGCGTTTCAATTCTTCATCATCTACTTCAAGCGCTAACATCAATGTGATAGCTGTATTTTTAGATGCTAAGAATGTATCTAGTGCTTCTGCTTGAGCTGTTGTTCTTGGAAAGCCATCGAAGATGAATCCATTTGGTGATTCATGCTTAGAAACTTCACTTTCTAACATTGAGATAGTTACTTCATCAGGAACTAATTCTCCTTTATCGATGTAGCTTTTCGCTAATTTACCCAATTCTGTTTCGCCTTTAATATTGGCTCTGAAAATGTCACCGGTTGATAAGTGAACCAGGTTGTACTTGTTAATCAAGTTTTCAGATTGAGTTCCTTTCCCTGCGCCCGGAGGGCCAAATAATACTAGGTTTAACATGTCCGTTTAATTGCTTTACGTTGTCTCTCTGTAAATTTCTTTCAAGTTTCTGCCTGCCCCATCGTAATCTAAACCATATCCAACAACAAACTCCTCGCCTATTTCAAAGGCCGAATAGGTAATTGGAATTGACTTGTGATAACACGATGGTTTAAACAAAAGTGCACAAATTTTGACCGAAGCTGGTTGGTTGATTTCCAATTTTTTCGACAGATATTCGATCGTTTTGCCACTTTCAACAATGTCTTCAACCACAATTACATCACGTCCGTTTACCTCTTCAGGAACCCCCATTAATTCCTTAACTTTTCCTGTAGATTCAACGCCTTCGTAAGATTTATACCTTACAAAATGAACTTCGCAATCGAGATTGATAGATTTGAGTAGGTCGCTAGTAAACATAAAAGCCCCATTTAAAACACTTAAAAAAATGGGCTTCTTACCTGCATAATCACGAGAGATAACTTCAGCCAATTGCGATACACGTTCCAAAATTTCTTCGGAAGAGATCATTGGCTCGAAGGTGCGATCCAACAAGGTAAGGTTGTTATTCATGCATTTATATTTACCAGATACTGCTACAAATATGCAATTTTCTTGGCCTTCACAATTCGACTTTATTCATATCCACCTTCAGTTTTGTTTTATATGCCTATCTCCCCACCCAAAATTTTATCTTTGGCGCCATGGAAAAACGCTTTTACGGCAACGATTTTAAACTCGGAATCTTAGGTGGCGGACAGCTTGGCCGCATGTTTATTCAGGAGGCAGTAAACCTCAATTTATCAGTACACATTATTGATCTAGACCCAAACGCTCCGTGCAAGGAGATTGCATCAACATTCACGCTTGGCGATTTGAAAAGCTATGATGATGTAATGGCATTTGGAAAAGACAAGGATGTGTTGACCATTGAGATTGAACACGTTAATGTTGATGCACTTGAAGAACTCGAAAAACAAGGAGTAAAAGTATTTCCACAACCTCATGTTTTGAGAACCATTCAAGACAAGGGGTTACAAAAGTTATTCTACCAAAAAGAAGGAATTCCAACTCCTGATTTTTATTTGGTTGAGAATAAAGCTGAAATCGATCAGTATTTAACCCAAATGCCTTTCATGCAGAAAATGCGTAAAGGTGGTTATGATGGAAAAGGTGTTACACCATTAAAATCAGAAGCTGATTTAGAAACTGCTTTTGATGCTCCATCTGTGCTAGAGTCATTTGTAGACTTGAAGAAAGAGTTGTCTGTTATTGTAGCTCGCAACGAGAGAGGTGAAATGAAAAGTTTCCCTGTTGTTGAGTTAGAATTCAACCCAGAAGCAAATCTAGTTGAGTATTTATTCTCACCTGCTTCAATCTCTGAAGATGTTGAAACTAAAGCTCGAGAAGTAGCTGAATTGGTTGCGAACAAACTTGACATTGTTGGATTATTGGCTGTTGAGCTCTTTTTAACTCACGATGATGAAGTTTTGGTAAACGAAATTGCACCTCGCCCGCACAATAGTGGTCACCAAAGCATCGAAGGGAATTACACCTCTCAATTTGCGCAACACATGCGCTCTATTTTGAATATGCCGCTTGGTGATACTTCAATTATTCAGCCAAGTGTAATGGTGAATATTCTTGGAGAAAAAGATTATACAGGTGAAGCCATAGTTGAAGGACTGGACGAATGCTTGAGTTTACCGGGTGTTTTCATTCATATGTATGGTAAAAAAATCACCAAGCCATTCCGTAAAATGGGACACGTAACCATCGTTAATCCAGATTTAGAAAAGGCAAAATCAATTGCAAATCAAGTTAAAGACACTTTAAAAATTATAGCATAATGGCAGCACAAGTAGGAATTATTATGGGTAGCAAATCTGATTTACCTGTTATGCAAGAAGCGGCAGATGTATTGAAAGAATTAGGTGTTGAATATGAAATCAACATTGTGAGTGCACACCGCACACCTGAGTTGATGTACAATTATGCTAAAAGTGCTGCTGACAAAGGATTGAAAGTGATTATTGCTGGAGCTGGTGGCGCTGCTCACCTCCCTGGAATGACGGCTTCTTTAACACCACTTCCTGTAATTGGTGTTCCTGTAAAATCTAGAAACTCAATTGATGGTTGGGATTCTGTATTGAGCATCTTACAAATGCCAGGTGGAGTTCCTGTGGCAACAGTAGCATTAGACGGAGCAAAAAATGCTGGTATTCTAGCTGCTCAAATAGTTGGTGCATTTAATCCCGATATTTTAGAAAACATCAAAAACTACAAAGAGGCGTTAAAAGTTAAGGTTCTTGAGAGTGCTAAAACCATGTAATTGAAGCTTTCGTAATCAAAACATAATGTACTAATTGCAGCTCCAATTCATCGGTTCTTGTTAATTTGACACCTCAACAGTGCCATGAAATACATTTTAGCCTTTTTCATTTTGTCGGTTTCGACAATCAGTTCATTTGCTCAATTGGCCAATCCGCATTTTGGTTCAAGGTCAGCAGCAATGGGCGATGCTTCTGTAACCAATACAGATATTTGGGCGGTTCATCACAACCAAGCAGCTATGGCTTTTATTGAAAAAAGCGGTGTTGGAATTGGCTACCAAAACCGATTCTTGGTTCAGGAACTTGCATTAAAAGGATTGGTGGGAGCTATCAAAACCAAGTTCGGAACCTTTGGCGTTAATGTTTCTCAATTTGGTTACAGCCAATACAACGAAAATAAATTCGGTTTAGGTTATGCCATGAAACTCTCTCCGAAACTCAGCGCTGGCTTACAATTTAATTACCAATATTTTGCCTTTGGTGAAGAAACTTACGGTAATAAAGGTGTATTCACCACAGAGTTTGGCGTGTTGGGTAAACTCACCAATGAATTGACCATTGGAGCTCATTTTTACAATTTGAATTATGCTCAAATTGCAGATTACGATGAAGAACATCTGCCCATGATTTTTAGACTGGGAGCTGGATATCAATTCTCAGAAAAATTCTTTACCAATCTCGAGGTTGAAAAAGGTTTAGAAACCGATGCCAATGTAAAAATTGGTGCTGAATATAAGATTGTAGAGCAAATCGCCATTAGAGGTGGAATAAACACTTATCCGTTCAGCAATTCATTCGGATTTGGGTTCAATCATAAAGGCATTCACTTAGATATTGCTGCAGCTTATCAAAGCACTTTAGGCTACTCACCACAAGCATCTTTGCAATACAACTTTTAATGAGCAGATTCATTAAAATAGGGTTGTTGGCAATTTCATTTTTCGGAATTTCAATTCGCGCTCAAGCACAATCTGAAGAAGATAGAAAAAACAATATCATTCAGCAGCGTATTGAGTTTATTGCTGAACAAGCCGATAATGAAAACTTGGATTACACCACCATGTTTGATCTTTTGGCATTCTATTATGAGCATCCGCTTAATATCAACGAAGCCTCATCAGATCAACTGTTAGAACTCCAACTTCTCACTCCATTTCAGGCATTAGCCATTGAAACTTACATCAAACAATACGGGAAATTAACTACGATCTATGAGTTGAGAAATATCCCAGATTTAGATGCTACAACCATTCAAACCATTTTACCATTTATTACGGTTACAGGACCTGCTCCCAGAAACACATTCTCTTTCAAAAAGGTAAAAGAATGGAGCCGTCATGAAGCTATGGTTCGTTATTCTGCAGTACTCGAAGACCAAAGAGGTTTTGTATCTGAAGATGGTGAAGATCCTGCTTACGAAGGATCAAATGCTCGGATTTATGCTCGATACAGAGTTCGAGCAGGACAAATATTTTCAGCTGGTGTAACGGCAGAAAAAGATCCTGGAGAAGCTTTTGGACAAGGAAGTAATCCCAACGGATTTGATTTTTATTCTGCACATCTTTTCGCAAGAAATATCGGAATTGTAAAAGCTGTTGCCATTGGCGATTATCAAGCACAATTTGGACAAGGCCTAACTTATTGGAGCGGACTATCATTTGGTAAAACGGGGCAAGGAACAAACGTCATGCGATTTGGTCAAGGTCTAAAACCTTACGCCAGTGCTAATGAGAACTTGTTTTTGCGTGGAGGCGGTGTTACTCTAGGCCAAAAGCATTGGGATGCGACATTATTCTATTCCAACAAAAATATTGACGCTGGTGTTGGTGCTACCGACACACTGAGCAGAGAGACCACTTTTACATCCTTTCAACAAAGCGGACTTCACCGCACCGAAACTGAAATTGCTGGAGAAGATTATTTGAATGAGCAATTAGCTGGAGCGCACATCAGCTACCAACGAGAGCATTTTCAACTTGGAGTAACAAGTGTTTATACGCAATACGACAGGGCTGCTCGAAGAAATTTAAGACTCTATAATCAATTCTATTTCAATGATGAAGAGAATGTAAACACCGGAATTGATTTTAACTGGATGATCAAAGGTATCGAGTTTTTTGGTGAAGTTTCACATTCAAGAAATGGAGCTGTGGCATATTTAGCTGGAGCTCAATTTAAGCCTCACCCAAGGTTAGAATTTGTTTTATTGCAACGTAACTATCCCAAAGATTACCAAGCAGTATACAGCGGTGCATTTGGTGAAAATGGAAGCAATTCAAACGAGCGAGGCACCTATGCTGGCGCCACTTTTTATGTAACACCAAGGTTAACTTTTAGTGGCTATTTTGATCGCTACAGATTTGATTGGTTGAATTACAGAATTGACAGCCCGAGTGAGGGAGCAGATTGGACTACACAGTTAAACTACGTACTAAACCGTGAGGTAAGTATGTATGTACGCTACCGCGAAGAACACAAATACCGCAATCCAAGCAGTGAAGATTCAGACGAAGTTTACAAACCTGTTGGTACAATTAAAAGAAGCATCCGCTATCATATCGATTATGATTTAACCTCACACATTAGCTTAGCCAACCGCTTTGAGGTTAGTCAATTCGATATGGAAAACTCAGCTACAGAAAGAGGTTTCTTAATTTATCAGGATGTCAAATACTCTTTCTGGAAAGATAAAATCGCCCTATACGGAAGAATGGTATTGTTTGATATTGATGATTACGATGCACGTATTTACACCTACGAAAACGATGTTTTGTATTACTTCTCAGTTCCTGCTTTGCAATACCAAGGCTGGAGAGCATACGCCATGCTCAGGTGGAAAATAAACAGACGAGCTTCTTTTTGGGTAAAATGGAGCCGAACAACTTACACCAATCAAAAAACAGTAGGGTCTGGATACGACCAAATAAATGAACCAAATAGAAACGATATCCGAGTTCAGCTAAGAATTCGTATCTAGCATTTCATCCAAATTCATAAATTGCGATTTATGAGAAAATGGCTCTTACTCATTTTCATTCCGATTAACCTCGTTGCACAACCATATCAATCTGTTGATGAATTGGCTGAAGAATTCATTCATGCTCTCCGCAAGATGGAGACTACAGAATTCAAAAAACTATACCCAACCGATAGTGTTGTAGTTTCTAACATGGATGAAAACCTAGGATTTCACCTACAAGACTCACTTATAAGCGATTACACCAATATTGTAAGGAAAGGATTAGAGCTTGGAATTGATTGGAGTAAGATTCGTTTCATTAAGGCAGAGTACATTACAACCTACGATGGACCTTTCTTAATTGCCCAACCCTGCGTGGTTATATTTCAGCACCGTTTGTTCAGGTACGCTATTAATATCAACTGCTCAAAAATTAACGATAGCTGGGGTCTAGTACCTATAAAAAGAGATAACGAGTTGATATACTTGAAAAAGATATAAAGCCGCTGTATATTAGCGCTCTCAACTCAATCGCATATGCATTCAAAAACACTAACCACGCTTACAAGTGGATTAGCTATATACATAACCACCTGTATAATTTCATGTATCCTACTTTTTTCAACTGGATCTTTAATAGCTCAAGTTACACCAGCTGATTTATTAGTTGGTTTAACAGCACATTACCCTTTGGATAACAATGGAAATGACATCAGTGGAAATAATTACAACGGAGTTCCATCAAATGTGACGGCAGTAGCCGATAGAATGGGCACAGCAAATTCTGCTTATCAGTTTTCCAGCACAAGTTCAGTTGTCACTTTAAACAATAACAGCCCGATAATAAGCAATACAGTTTTCTCAATCTCTGCATGGGCAAACATGTATAACACAGGAGGCGGAACCTCTTCTAATGTTAGCACTATCTTTTCACAAAGAGATAATAGCACCGGTAATGTCTCTACCATTGTACTAAACTCTGAGGCCAGTTCTGGAACAGCCAGGTTCAACTTAAGAACATATGGTAATAGTGGACAAAATGTACAAGGCCCCAATGCCGGTTACAGTAATTGGGTACACTACACTGGCGTTAGTGATGGCAGCACCATCAAACTATATATTAATGGTAATCTAGTTGGAACATCACCAATTTCGTCCCTAGGAAGCGTTACTACAAGTATCGATCATGTTGAAATCGGAAGACAAAGTTATGGAGGAGGTGTAGGAGGATCATTATACGGAGTAATAGATGATGTAAGAATTTACAATAGAGCACTTACCAGTGATGAAGTAGAATACTTAGCTTGCCCCGCTCAAACTGATATTGATATAAACGACACAACAATCAGCGCTGGTGCGGCTTTAAACTTCAACAACTATCAAACATTACACCCTCACACATGGACTATTGATGGAACACAGGTTTCCACTTCAACAAGCTTAACACACCAATTCAATACACCAGGCACATACGAAGTTGTACTCTCATCAACTGATGGCTTTTGTACAAGTTATGATACGGTGAGCATCACTGTATCTGCTAACCCATGTTACCCATCAAGTTCTTCATTCACTTTAAGCGACAGCTTAATACTTCACTATCCTTTTGATGGAAATGCAAATGATGTAAGTGGTAATAATCTATTTCCAACATTATACAGCTCACCTACTTTAACCTCAGATCGTTTTGGGAACATCAATAGCGCCTATGACTTTGATGGAATCAACGATTATATGCAGCGTAATAACCCTACCCAATTAGATGTTGTTCCAAGAACGATGTCAATTTGGTTTAAACCTGATATTATTCCTAGTTCAAATTCACCATTCATTTCATATCAAGGTGATAATATGTCAACAGGGATGATTTTTGCAACACTAACTTCTGCTGGGAACATTAACCTTTCTGCTGGTGGTTATCCTATTTTAAATGCCTATTCAGGAAGCTCATTGATTGGTGACTGGCATAATTTAGTATTGACAACAGATGGCACTACCAATTATTACTATTTAGATGGTGTCTTATTTAACACCAATACATATGGCACAGCTAATGTTGGAAGCACCACACCCACCGCCAATTTCGTACTCGGCCGCCATCGTACTGGAGGCTCTGGCTACAGTTATTTTAATGGCCAAATTGATGACGTAAGGTACTACAGCCGAGAGCTTTCAGCCAGTGAAGTAGAGTACCTTTACTGCCCTTCTCAAACTGAGATTGATGTTAATGACACACTAATTACAAGTGGCACTACGTTAAACTTCAACAACTTCTGCACTGAGTACCCGCACACGTGGTATGTGAACGGTTCGCAATACACCACTGATACAACATTGAACTACACATTCAACTCTGTCGGAGTCAATCAAGTTGTTCTATCTTCTACAGATGGATTCTGTGTAAGTTACGATACAACTTACGTACGCATTCTACCTCCTGCAACCTGTTTGGGAGTAGATTCAGCCTCATTAATTTCTGAGACTTCTGGTAGCTTCAATGCTTCACTTACCAATTACGATCACCTAGGAAATGCCTCCACTTCTGTGTCAGACATGAATAACGATGGTATTCCTGAGATGGTAATTGGAGCCCCAGGTGATGATGATGGTGCAACTGATGTAGGTGCCTTATACATCATCAACACCAACACATCTGCTTTGGTTACCGACTATATTAAAATCTCTGCAGACTCGGGTAATTTCGGAACTGGATTAGATGCTGGCGATCAGTTTGGTTACTCAATTGCACCAGTTGGAGATTTAAATAACGATGGTTATCCTGATGTTGCAGTTGGTGCACCTTACGATGATGATGGAGGAATCAATAGAGGAGCTGTTTGGATTCTATTCTTAGACTCTGCTGGAGTTGTATCCAAACAAAAAATATCAGACACTCAAGGTGGTTTATCAGAGTCGTTGAGCAACAACGACAATTTTGGTTATTCAGTAAATAACATTGGCGATTTAAACAATGATGGATTTGAAGATATCGCCATAGGAATGCCTTATGATTACATATCATCAACTAACGATGGATCTGTCTTAATCCTTTTCTTGAATGCCAATGGAACAGTGTCTTCTGAGGCTAAAATCAGTAGATCATCAAGTGTATTATCTAGCTTACTAAGCAATGGTGATCAGTTTGGTTCTTCAGTAGCTAATCTAGGTGATATCAATGGTGATGGAAATGATGAACTTGCAATTGGTTCTACCGGATATGATGGAACTGGAACCAATCAAGGTGCTGCTTATATTGTTTCAGTTACTACTGCTGGAAATCCAACAAATGCACATAGAATTGCTTCTTTTGAACATGGTTTTGGTCAGGCTCTAGCCAATAATTCAAACTTCGGTTCATCAGTAAGTTCAGTTGGTGATATAGATAATGATGGTTATGCTGAACTTGCCGTTAGCCAATCAGCATCATTTGGAGGTTCAGGAACTCAAGGAGCAATCTACCTTTTCTCTCTTGACACTTCAGGATACGTATTCAACACCATCAACATTCATGTCGGAGCTGGTATCAGCGGACTGAACACCAGTAGTTCTGATTTATTAGGATCTGACTTAAGTATGTTCAGCGATTTTAACAACGATGGTTTTCCAGATTTACTCGCAGGAGCATCAAATCGTTCTGATGGCGGATCTGAAAAAGGAGCTTTCTACTTGTTAACTTTAATAGACACTTGCTGCCCATTAATAGTTGATTTTGATGGTGACGAAAACTTCTGTGTTGGTTCTTCAATTACGTACACAGATAACTCTCAATTCACCAATAGTGGAGATACTTTTACGTGGTATGTTAACGACTCATTGATCACAACGGGTCAAAGTTTAACCTATACTTTTAGTCAAGCTGGAACTCACTTGGTAAGATTAGAGGTTAACGGAGACTGTAATCGTTCATTTACGAAGCAGGTAACTTCTCACCTTCCAACAGTTGCAGATGCTGGAAATAGCTCATATCTATGTTTTGGAGATTCAATCCAACTCAATGCCAATGGTGGCGTCCAGTTCCAATGGGATAATGTTCCACTACTATCAAATGATACTATCAGCAACCCTATAGCTTTCCCAACCACAACAACTATTTTTTCTGTAACTACTACTGATACCAACGGTTGTTCTGATGTTGACAATGTTGCCATAATTGTTACACCTACTCCAGTATTTAGCGTATCTGGAGATAGCCTAATTTGTTTGGGACAGTCGGCAACATTAACAGCTAGTAATAATTCACTGAGCTATAATTGGTACACCACTACAAATCCAAACCTTGGAGTAACTGGAAACCCAGCAATTCTTTATCCTTCAAATACTGAAATTTATATTGCTGAAGGTACTGATGGATTTGGATGCTCAGACACAATTCATCATCAAGTAATTATAGATACTAGCTTACAAGTTAGTGTTACCGCATTTACTGATGCAACATGTTACCAAAGCAATAACGGAACAATAAACACGAATACTGTTGGAGGTGTACCAACATACAATTACATGTGGTCTAACAACCAGACAAGTGCAAACATTCAAAATTTAGCGCCTGGTAATTATTCAATCACTGTTACTGATGCACGAGGATGTCAAGATTCAGCATTCGCCACAATCACAGAGCCTGATTCTATTTCAAACACTTTCCTTTCAGACTCTGTTCTTTGCTTTGGAGGAAGTGACGGCTCATTAACTGCCAATCCAACTGGTGGTACTCCCGGATATTCATACACTTGGATTACAGGTGATACAACGACCACTATTTCGTCTTTATCAGCAGGTGGATATGATGTAACCATTACTGACAGTAACGGCTGTTCAAATTCATTTTATGGTGTAATTGAGCAACCAACAGTACTAACAAGCTCAACAGCTAAAGTACAAGATGTATACTGCTCTGGAGGAACTAATGGTAAAGCATATGTGATGGCTTCTGGAGGAACATCTCCATACTCTTACACATGGAGTAATGGCACAACAACAGATACCAACTCAACTTTATCAGTAGGGTTGGCATACGTTACAGTAACAGACAATAATGGTTGCTCTACAATTGATTCTATTCTGATAGATGAGCCTTTACCTTTAGCTGGTAACATATCAATTGACAACCAAGTTTCTTGTTACGGATTGGGAGATGGAGTTGCTACTGCAAACGTAACTGGAGGAACTACCCCATACAGCTACAGTTGGAGTAATGGTGAATTAACTCAGCAAGCAGATTCTTTATTTGTTGGCTCTAATTCAGTTACTGTAACAGATTCATTGGGTTGTACCATTTCTTTGAACACGACTATCACACAACCAGATTCGTTAATTATAACCGTTGACTCAATTCAAGATGTTCAATGTTATGGAATCTTTGACGGAAAGGTATTTACAAGTGTATCTGGTGGAACAGTAACTTACACCTACAACTGGTCAAATTCAGACACTTCATCTAATATTGAAAATTTAGCACCAGGCAGCTACAGCGTGACTGTTACTGACAACAACGGATGTCAAGACACTGCCTCAGCTTCAATTGTTCAACCAGACTCCATTTCAAATACGTTCAATTCAGATTCTGTTCTTTGCTTTGAAGGTAGTGATGGATCTTTAACTGCAAACCCTACAGGCGGAACATCTGGATATTCATACTCTTGGGGAACGGGTGACACAACGGCTACAATAAGCTCCCAAACAGCTGGAAGTTATACCGTCACTATTTCTGACGCTCATAACTGTATCAATACCTTTACTGGCATCATTGAAGAACCAACTGAACTCACCAGTTCTACTTTCAAAATTCAAGATGTATCTTGTTTTGGAGGATCAAATGGAGCAGCTTATGTGAGTGCTAATGGCGGAATTCCTACGTATGACTTTGCTTGGAGCAATGGTGTTACAACGGATACCAATTCAACACTAATGCAAGGATTAGCCTTCGTTACCATAACTGATAATAATGGATGTACAAAAGTTGATTCTATCCAAATTGATGAGCCTGCAATTCTTGCTGGTAATGTTACAATAGACAGTCAAGTTACCTGTTTTGGATACAGCAATGGTACTGCAACAGCAAATCCTACTGGTGGAACTTCACCTTATTCATACTTATGGAGTAATGGAGAGGATACACAGCAAGCAGATTCATTATTAGTAGGATCTCATACTGTTACAATTACCGATTCACTCGGATGTATTGGAGTGCTTAATACAACAATTACTCAACCTACTCCAGTTGTAGCTACATTAGACTCTACAAGAGATGTTCTATGCAACGGATTTTATGACGGTTCAGCATATACAAGTGCTTCTGGTGGTACTGGATCACATTCCTTTATTTGGAACACCGGTGATACATTAGATGACATTGATAGTCTTACATCAGGAACTTACATTTTAACCGTATATGATTCATTGGGATGTTTTGATACCACTGCAATTACGATTATTGAGTTAACCCCAGTGATACCAAACATAAGCGGTACCGATATCAGTTGTTTCGATTACAATGATGGATACGCTGAAATTAACCCAATTGGTGGTGGAGCTGCTATTGGCGGAAACTATTACATCACTTGGTCAGACTCCAGTTCAGGTTTGTCTATCGATAGCTTATATGCAGATACATATTGGGTTAAAGTGAATGACGATTACAATTGCTACACATACGATACAATTGTTCTTTCTCAACCAGATTCCATTCAGTTTGCATTTGACGTATCAGATATAACCTGTACGACATTCCAAAATGGTGAAATTACAGCTAGTGTTACTGGTGGTACTTTACCTTATTCGTACAGTTGGTCAAACGGAGGAACAGATTCTACAATCAACACACTTGATTCTGGCTATTACGCACTTACGATTACAGATGCCAATAGTTGTTTCAATCAGGATTCTGCTTACATTTTTGAACCTAGTCCACTTGCTTCACAAACAACACTCCTCGATTCTGTAGATTGTTTTGGTAATTCAAACGGTTCAGCATTTGTAACCGTTACTGGTGGTGTTGGTCAATATGAATACAACTGGAATTCTGGTGATACTACCGACACTATTTTGGGTAAATCATCTCAAACTTACTTCGTAACAATCACCGATTCGAATGCTTGTACTCTGGTTGATTCCATTTATATCAATGAGCCTAATTTATTAACCATTCAAGTAGACTCATTGCTAAATGTAAACTGTAAAGATGAAGCTAATGCCTTCGCTTCAGTAATAGTTACTGGTGGTAATGGAACGAATTCATACGCTTGGAATACAGGTGATACGAATTACTACATTGACAGCCTAACCGATGGCATCTATTCAGTTACTGTTGTTGATCATCGCGGATGTACTGATTCATTAGAAATCACAATTACAGAACCTGATAGTTTATTCGCATTCATTACATACACAGATACACTTACATGCCAATATGATGGAGATGGCGAATTAACAGCTTCAGCTACTGGTGGTACACAACCATATAATTACAGTTGGTTAAATGGTACTTCAACAGCTACTAATAACAACCTTAGCGATGGCAATTATGCTGTAACCATTACCGATGATCATGGATGTATAGACTCAACAGACTTCAACATCTTTGCTCAATCGCACATCGTATCGTCAGTTGATTCGGTTTACGACATCTTATGTAACTCTGATCAAAGCGGATTTATTAAAATTTCAGCCGATAGCGGTGCAGCACCTTACTCATATAGCTGGAACAATGGATCTTCTCTAGACACCAATTCCAATCTTAATGGAGGAACATATTTCTATACCATTTCTGATACTTATGGTTGTGTAGACAGTGGTAATGCATTTGTTTTTGAACCTACACCTCTTGTGACAACTGTTGATTCAGTTTTCAGAATCTTATGTTACGGTGCTGATGATGGTTCTATTTACACCTCTGCATCTGGTGGTATGACACCTTATTCATGGCAATGGTCAAATGGTGATGATAGTAGTTACGTTAACACACTTGATTCTGGAATGTATGCCTATACAGTCACAGATTCTAATGGCTGTACCATTTCAGACTCAGCTTTAATAATGGAACCAGCGCTACCTATTAGCAATAGTTTTGCAATTAATGATGCGAACTGTTTGGGCGGTGCAAATGGAGATCTAACGGCTCAACCTACTGGCGGTACTTCGCCATACTTCTATCAATGGTCTAACGGAGATACATTGGCATCAACATTCAACTTGGTAGCTGACACCTACTCTGTTGTAATTGCTGATAGCTTTAATTGTATGTTCTACGATACCGTTGTTATTAACCAGCCGAGTAGCCCAGATACGGCAATAACGCAACGAGTTAACATTTCATGTTTTGGATACGATAATGGAATTCTTACAGCTGAGTTTGTTAATGGTTATGCACCATATCAATTTGCTTGGTCAACCTCTGAAACAGCAGATTCCATATTCAACCTAACTCCGGGTGCTTATAGCGTTACAGTTATCGACAGCGTTGGATGTACGCAGGTTGCATTTGACACAATTCTAGAACCAGATACCTTGATAGCGACCATACTTGAGTTGGATAGTATTCAGTGTTTCGGAGACAACACCTCTAACTTATTTTCTCAAGTTACTGGAGGAACATCTCCATACGCATACAATTGGTCAACATCAGACACTACAGCTGAATTAGATTCTTTATTCATAGGATCTTATTCTGTAACTGTTTCTGATTTCAATGGATGTACTGACAGTTCAAACTATCTAGTTACACAACCAGACTCACTGGTAATAGATTCTTTATTCTATGGACCGGCAAGTTGTTATGGATTCAGTGATGCCATTGGTTTTGTATCTGCAAATGGAGGTAGTTTACCATACTCCTTTATGTGGTCTACGGGAGAGTCAAGTGATAGTGCTTTCACTCTTTCTGAAGGAAGTCAATCCGTTATCGTTACGGATATTTACGGATGTCAAGTTGATACAACTATGGTTATCTCGCAACCAGATTCACTGGTTGTAGACGTAAACGTTCTCAATCCAGCAAATTGCGACAATAGTTGGGATGGATCTCTAATTGCATCTGCAACTGGTGGAAATGGAGGATACCAATACATGTGGTCTAATACAGATGCTGATTCCATCTTGAATGATGCAATACATGGTACATATACCGTTACTTTGACAGATTCAAAAGGGTGCCTCGACTCAATGGATTACTACCTTCCATTTGAAAATAACAGTCCTTATTTGAACTTAGGAAACGATACATTCTTCTGTAACGATACTGTTTACACCCTTTCAGATCAAACTCAAAATGTAGATAAGGTCTGGAATAATTTTGAAACTAGTGATTCTATCACGGTATATCAAACTGGTGAATACTGGCTTGAAATAACAGACTCAGCAGGATGTATGAAAGCCGATACTATTTTGGTTGAAATGGTTTATCCTACTGAGTTTGATTTAGGAAATGATTCACTGGTTTGTACTGATCGAGGACTACAGTTGGTTGAACTTGGAACTGAAGGCTTTGTAACTTATAACTGGAGCACTGGTGACACAAATTCACATATCATAATAGCCAAGCCAGGCAATTATGCCTTGGAAGTTTCAAATGAATACGGTTGTTTAAGCTCAGACAGCATTAGGATTGACTATGGTAGATGTTTCGACCCGCTTGTATATCCTATTCCAACGGTTAACAACCTTTATGTAGAATGGCCAAGAGCTTTAGATGAAGATTTAAAATTCACTTTACTTTCAACATCAGGAGCTCTTATTTGGGAGAAAACAAGACCTGGTCAAATTCGTCATGAATTCCTAATGGAAGAAATAGGAGCAGGTTCATATTTCTTAATTATCGAAGGAAGTGACTTTAAAATCCAATATCGAATTGTAAAATCGTAAGCTACAAAGTATTATAAATCAAAATAAAATCACTAAGATTGTTAAATAACTAAGAATTGTCCTATGAAAAAATTAGCCATCATTGCCACAGCATTCCTACTTGTTTTTTCTGCATGTAATAACGATGAAGAGGAAGAAGTAACACCAACGGTTTCTGGCCCAACCAAGCCTACCAATATTGAGGTATATAGTGATGCAAGCGGGATTACAATAGGTGGCCCAAACTATGATGGAGTATTATCAGCCCACAAATTGCGTACTATAGCATACGGTGTTGATACAACAACTTTTGCTTCATCGGCAGCATTTTATCCATATACTGGAAACTATTACAATACTATTAATGCTGGAAATGTTAGCGTCAACAATAAAAGATTAGTTGAATATGGAAGTTACTACTACGGTCCTGATACAAATCAGACTTATAACTTCACAAACAGCATCGCATGGAATGTAGCTGGTGGTAATGGGTTTACTCCATTCAACACAACTATCAATGGATTCCCAATGGTTCCTGAGTTTAGTGCAAATGAATCCATCAATAGACAATCTACTTACTCCATTTCTTTGTTTAATGGTACAAGTGTCAATTGTGACATTATATTAGTAACTATTGTTCAAGATGGTGAGCCTAAAGCTTATCAAATAATATACACAAATGAGAATATCCCTAATTCAATCTCATTTAGGTCTCCACAACTACAAGGACTCGAAGAGACTGATATGATGCTTGGTAATTTTGCGATTTTACAAGTTGCTTATTACAACTCATTTGAAAACATGGAGGGAACTAAAAACATCCTATACCATAACGTAAGCTCTACAACTACAATTCTTGAGGTTGAATAGAGTTAAACCTCTTCAATAGTAAACCCGATCTCCTTCATTTCATCCCAGAAATCTGGATAGGATTTACTTACCACATCAGGATCTTGAATAATAACTGATTTCATTCTTAAAGCTAAAGGTGCAAAGGCCATCGCCATGCGGTGGTCGTTGTACGTAGCTATTTCAACTTCTTCAGGAATGTCTTCATCACCATCAATGACTAACTTCTGATCTCTGATGATTTCAACATCTGCGTTGATTTTAGACAACTCTTTTTGAAGGGCAGTTAATCGATCGGTTTCTTTGATCTTAAGTGTTTGAAGTCCTTCGATAATAGCAGATTTATTCAATGCTGCTATGACTACCGCCATAGTTTGAGCTATGTCTGGCGAGTAAATCAAATCGTATCTGCGCAATTGAATGGGACGTGGCTCTCCCTCTTTTACTACCCAAGTTTCATCTTCCTTGAAAATAGAACCAACTCCAAATCCGTTAAAAATTCTACATGTAGCAGAATCTGGTTGCAGCTTCGAGTTAGACAGATATTTCAGTTTTAAAGTACACTGTCTTGAAAGCGCAGCAAATGAATACCAATAGGATGCACTAGACCAGTCCGCTTCAATTTCAATGTTATTTGGAAAATCATAATCTCCAGGCTTGATCTTAACCACATCTCCTTGGTCATCAACCTGAATTCCTAACTTCTGCATGATTTTCAAAGTCATCTCAAAATAATGACGAGATACAGCATTCCCGCTTATTTCAAGTTCAACTCCATTTTGCGTATAAGGCGCAATCATGGCTACGGCAGATAAATACTGACTGCTAACCTCGCCACTAATTTTAATGTGCCCGCCTTTTAGATTGGCTCCTTTAATCTGAACTGGTGGATGACCCAATTCTCCTAAATATTCAATCTCAGCACCCATGTCTTTAAGTGCTTGCACCAATAAGCCAATAGGACGCTTTCGCATGCCTTCTTCAGCATTTAGAATGACTTTTCTTCCCGATTTAATAGCGTAGTATGCTAATAGAAATCGATAAGTGGTACCTCCTAATCCAACGTTAATTTCTTTAGCGTCTTCATCCTTTAATATTCGAATCAAGTTTTTAGTGTCAGTTGCATCAGACAAACCAATAATTGGAACATCTTCAGCTTCAGCTAATGCTCGAATAATTAAATATCTGTTGGAAATACTCTTGCTGGCGGGTAAGTTAACCTCACCATCTAAAACACGGTTTTCCGGTGCTGTAATCCGGTATCTTTTCATCGGTCAATATATGCTTGAATGGCTTCTACCACTGTATTTTCAGGAATCACTTGATCGAAAACGGATTTACCGATTTCTTGAATGAGCGAAAAATTCAAAGTGCTTCCCTCGTTTTTTTTGTCTTTATACATTAATGCAACAAGCAGAGAGATATCCTGTTCATTTACAGACACTAAATCAAATCTATTTTCTAATAATTGTAGAATCTCCTGAAGCGATTTATCATCTAATAACCCCAGTTTATTTGACAATAATGCCTCGCACCACATACCTGCAGCAACAGCCTCTCCATGTAACAATGGCTTTTGTTTTAAATGACTCCACGATTCAAAGGCGTGACCTATGGTATGACCAAAATTCAAAATTTTTCGTAGCCCTTCTTCTTTAAAATCAGATTGAACTACTTCATTTTTGATGGTGATTGATCGCAGTAAAATGGACTCCCAGTTGGTTTCATTTACATCACCAAGCTCATATTTCACCAACTCCCAATAATCAGCATCATAAATTAAAGCATGTTTATACACCTCAGCTGTTCCTGCGATCAACTCACGTTTAGGCAAAGTTTCTAGAAATACAGGATCAACATATACCGCTTTAGGATGAACAAAGATGCCAACCTGATTTTTCCAACCAGCTAGATTAACGCCAACTTTACCTCCTACAGAAGCATCAACCATTGAAAGTAGCGTTGTAGGAATATTGATAAAATCAACGCCTCTTTTGATTGTTCCGGCCATAAAACCACCTAAATCAGAAACCATTCCTCCCCCTAGGTTGATTACTAGAGATTTACGGTCGATTTCCAATTCAATTAATGATTTCCACAAAACTTCAAGAACCTCAACAGATTTCGATTCCTCACCAGGCTCAACTTCTAAAACCTCAGCATCTTTCAAAGAAGTCACATCATTGAAATCTAACACTGGCAAACAATGATCAAGCGTATTGGAATCTCCTAAAATGAAAATTTTACGATCGGCATATTGAGATGAGATAAACTCATTCAATGCATTAAACACGGAACCTAAATAAATGGTGTACTGGTCGGCTGGAATGATTTGAAATTGAGAATCCATTAGCAATCGCATTTTGGATTTTCATTCACAACAGCAATTTGAGTTAATGTAGCTAAAGAATCTGTTTCAAATTCTAGTTCAACACGAATCTCACGACTATTCTCTAACTCATATTTCACCACGTACATTTTAGGTATTTCTCGTGGTTTACTCTCACTAAAATCTACCATCCCCTTCTCGAGCAATTGCTCAATATCTAAAGAGGTGAGTTCATGACATTTGAGTAAACACAAATAATTATCTGGTTTTTGTAATGCACCATCAACTCGCATTGGAGCCATCACTCGTTCGTTTGGTGTCCAAGCCAAGTAATCTTTGGTGTTTCTATTTCTTAAAAACAATGCCCAAGCGAGCACACATCCTAAACCAACTCCAATAAAATAAACACGTAATTTTCTCCACATAACTTACAAAGCAGACATCAATAAGTCTAAATCTTTAAAAGGTAATCCGTAGGTTTCGCCAAGAAACTTATCCGTTAGGATTCCTTTGTACATATAAACACTTTTTCGGAGATTTTTCTTTTTGTAGATCAGGTTATCCAAACCAGCTTCTTCGCCTACAGCAGACAAAATGGGCGCAAAAATATTACTCAAGGCATATGACGCAGTTCTTGAAACTCGCGATGCGATGTTTGGCACACAGTAATGAACAACACCATGTTTCACAAAGGTTGGATATTCATGATTAGAAACCTCACTGGTTTCGAAACATCCACCTTGATCGATACTTACATCAACAATTACTGATCCTTTACGCATCAAGGCTACCATTTCTTCATTCACCACACAAGGCGTTCTTCCATGCTGCGGACGAATTGCACCAATAGCAACATCAGCTGTTTTGAGTGCATTAGCCAAAACTTTCGGCTGAATGGTACTGGTGTATAATCGAGCTCCAATACTGTTTTGAAGTCTGCGTAGCTTATAGGTATTATTATCAAAAATCTTTACTTGAGCACCAAGTCCCAAGGCTGCACGAGCGGCATATTCACCAACACTTCCAGCACCAATAATTACAACTTCAGTTGGTTTTACGCCAGTAATTCCACCCAACATAGCTCCTACACCACCATTGTAATTACTCAACAATTCGGCTGCAATCAATACTGAAGTATTTCCGGCAATCTCACCCATCGCACTGACAACAGGATAAGTACCTTCTTCATCCATGATATAATCCCAAGCAATGGCTGTTATCTTTTTAGCCATAATTTTCTTGAGAAAATCTTCAGGCTGAATGCTTAACTGAAGTGCCGAGATAAGCACTTGTTTATTTTGCATCAGCTCAATTTCGTCTAGTGAGGGAGGCTCAACTTTTAGTATCACTTTGGCTTGATACACTTCTTTAGTGCTTTCAACAATTCGAGCACCAGCTTCGCTGTAATCTCTATCGGTGAAATTGGCATTAGCTCCGGCTCCTGCCTCTACCCAAATTTCATGACCATTATTCACTAAGAAGGCCACCGATTCTGGTACAAGAGCAACACGATTTTCCTGAAAGGAAGTTTCTTTTGGAATACCGATGTATAATTTTCTTTCAGAGTCGGCAATGGCAACCATTTGCTCCTTTGGCATTAAAGATGCCTCTCTTGAAAGATTTTTAAGCATATCGTCTGATGGGTTCATGCACGCGTCAAATTTAAAATCCTGCTATCATCTGGTTGAGCAACTATCTCAATTTCAAGCACATCATCAGGTAAAAGACCTGACACACGCTCTGGCCACTCAATCAAACAAATTTCATCACTATAAAGATACTCTTCAAATCCTATATCGTAAGCTTCTTCTTCATTTTCGATGCGATAAAAATCAAAATGATAGATGCTTCCCTTTGGATAGGCATACTCATTAACAATCGAAAAGGTAGGTGAACTCACTTCATCGTTAGATCCTAATTGCTTTACCAATGAACGAATAAAGGTGGTTTTGCCGGCTCCCATTGAGCCGTGAAACAAAACCACCTTTTCAGCTTTTACATATTCAGCTACTTGAGCTGCAATATCTTCTATGTCGTTTTCTGTTGGTATTACCAATTGAAGATTCATCTACTTCGGACTTAATGTCACCAAAGGTACAATCATCTCCTCCAATGATACACCACCATGTTGAAATGTATCTTTATAATATTTCACATAGTGATTGTAGTTGTTTGGATAGGCAAAAAATTTATCCTCCAAGGCAAAAATCCAAGTACTACTCACATTTGATTTAGGTAACATCAACTCTTCAGGAGATCGAGAATAAAACACATCTTTCTCTCTGAAATCTAGATTCTTACCAATTTTATAACGCAAATTGGTGTTGGTATTTCTATCACCAATAACTTTTGATGCTGAGTTAACTCGAACTGTTCCGTGATCTGTTGTAATTACAACCTTACACTTAGCTTCAGCTATACTTTTGAACAGATCAAATAAAGGTGAATGCTCAAACCAGCTAACCGTTAAAGAGCGATAAGCACTTTCATCCGATGCCAACTCGCGAATTACTTCCATTTCTGTTCTAGCATGCGAAAGCATATCTACGAAGTTGTAAACGATTACATTCAAATCGTTAGTCATGAAGTTTTGGAAATTGTCTGCTAACTTCTTCCCAAAGCGCAAATTGGTTACTTTGTTGTAACTCATTTTCTTGTTCACTCCACTTCGTTTCATGAGGTTTTCCAAGAAATCTGCCTCGTGGCTGTTTTTACCATCGCCATCTTCATCTTTCCACAAATTCGGGAACATGCGTTGAATGTCAAGCGGCATCATACCAGCAAACAAAGCATTACGCGCATAGTGGGTTGCCGTTGGTAAAATACTGAAGAATGTATCTTCTTCATCTACTCTAAAGTAATTCTCAAATATGGGACGAAGGGCTCTCCATTGATCCAATCTTAGATTATCAATCACAACCAAAAACACGGGTTGGTGACTATCCTCTAAAACGGGAAAAACACGATCCTTAATCACTTGATGACTCATCAACGGAGCATCTTCATCAGTTCCGGAAACCCAATCGGTGTAATTATCTGAAATGAATTTTCCGAATTGTGCATTGGCTTCAGTCTTTTGCATTTGAAGCACTTCTTGCATACCAGAATCGTTGGAACTATCTAATTCCATTTCCCAGTACACCATCTGCTCATAAACTTCTTTCCACTCTTCAACATCTAGGCGATCCATCAATCGCATTCCAATTTTTCGGAATTCTTGCTGATAATTTGAAGTCGTTTTTTCACTCACCAATCTGCGTGTATCCAAATTCTTTTTAATGGAAAGCAAGATTTGTTTCGGATTGACTGGCTTAATCAAGTAATCAGAAATTTTTGATCCAATCGCATCTTCCATGATTTCCTCTTCTTCGCTTTTGGTAATCATGATGATTGGCGTTGAAGGATGCGTAGATTTCATACGATTCAGGGTTTCTAAACCTGAAATCCCTGGCATATTTTCATCTAGGAAAACAATGTCTACTTGATTTTCATTCAACAGATCTATGGCGTCTTCTCCGTTGTTGGCCGTAAGCACTCGATAATCTTTTCCTTCTAAAAATAAGATATGAGGCTTCAATAATTCAATTTCGTCATCGGCCCATAATATTGTGATATCCATGTGTATGATCTGTTTAGCTAGTTTTGTTGTTGAAATCAAAGCCACATAGGCTTCAATTACGAATTTAATAACCTTTATCAGGTGGAATTATCTCACACCAGTAAACGTAAAATATTTAACGACCCGATATACGGGTTTATTACCATCCCCAACGATTTAGTGTTCGATTTAATTGAACACCCCTACTTTCAACGTTTGCGCAGAATAACTCAACTCGGATTAAGCAATATTGTTTACACCGGAGCTAATCATACTCGTTTTCAGCACACTTTGGGTGCAATGCACTTAATGACTCGCGCTATTGATACCTTAAGATATAAGGGAAATGAGATTACAGACGAAGAAGCCCAAGGAGCAATAATCGCCATCTTACTTCACGATATTGGGCATGGACCTTATTCGCACACCTTAGAATTCAGCTTAGTAAAAGGAGTTGGACACGAGCATATTTCAACGCTTTTCATGGATGAATTGAACCGTCAGTTTGATGGTCAGCTTTCATTAGCAATTGAAATATTTAAAGGAACGTATCACAAAAAATTCCTTCATCAATTGGTAAGTAGCCAGTTAGACACAGACCGATTGGATTACCTGAAAAGAGATAGTTTTTTCACAGGAGTTTCAGAAGGTGTTATTGGATCTGAACGCATTATCACCATGCTGAATGTAGCAAACGGAGATATTGCTGTTGAGGCTAAAGGAATTTATTCTATCGAGAAGTTTCTTGTTGCCAGACGCATTATGTATTGGCAAGTTTATTTGCACAAAACAGTTCTTGCGGCTGAAATGCTTTTGATTAACATTTTGAAAAGAGCTAAAGATTTAGCTTTAGATAAGCAGATGTTGTTTGGAAGTCATGCGCTTAAAGAGTTTTTGTACAACGATCATACACGTCACGATTTTAAATCGAATCCGAACTTACTCAACACATTTGCTCAATTAGACGATTACGACATCATGGGAGCTATTAAAGTTTGGGCTAATAATCCCGACTTTATTTTAAGCACACTCTGTCAACAATTAATCAATCGGAATTTGTTTAAAGTTGAAATCAGCAAAGAGCCATTCAGTAATGACGTAATGAATGAAAAGCTCGATTTCATCACCAACAAAATGAATTTATCATCGAGAGAAGAAGCCGAATATTTCGTGTTTACTGATCGAGTGATCAACAGAGCTTACAGTCAAGGTGCAGATCACATCAATATTTTGTTCAAAGATGGCACTGTAAAAGACGTTACAGAAGCCGCTGATTTGCTGAATATTTCAGTATTGAGCAAGCCTGTAACCAAGTACTTCTTCTGTTACCCAAAAATCATTTAAATTTGGCGCGCTCTTGTGTTGAAAAGTTGGCCTAAGCATTCCCTGAAATCGTGAGATACATGACTACTTTTGCCTGAAGAATCAATCAAGGAGCTATTAAAACCAGACATGCATGGAATTTTCGGCAGGTCAAATTGCAGAACTCATACAAGGCGAATTACAGGGTAGTGAATCTATCACGGTAAATAACTTATCTAAAATAGATCAAGGTGTGCCAAACACGTTGTCTTTTTTATACAATGCCGAATTTGCCAATCATTTATATACAACTGATGCCAGTGTAATTATCACTAGCAAAGGCATTAATCTAACTCAAGAATTGGCAGCTGACAAAGCTGTGATTTGGGTAGATGATGCACGTATGGCATTTGCTCAAATTTTGAGTGTATACAAACAACAACGCCAACAAAGCAGAAAAGGAATTCATCCAACAGCTCATATTGATGAGTCTGCTAAAATTGGAGAAAACGTTTACATCGGCCCTTATGTTATTGTTGAATCCAACTCAACAATTGGCGATAACACTTTTGTTTACGCCAACACCACAATTGGTGAAAACGTACAAATTGGATCTGATTGTTTGATATACACCAACGTGAGTGTTTACGATGATTCTGTAATTGGAAACGATTGTATTCTTCAATCGGGTGCGGTAATTGGTGGCGATGGATTTGGATTCCAACCCAATCAAGAAAATAACTACACCAAGATTGTTCACATAGGAAATGTGATTTTAGAAGATCACGTTGAAATAGGTGCCAATACAACAATTGATAAAGCAACTTTAGGTTCTACCATCATTCGCAAGGGTGCTAAATTGGATAACTTAATTCAAGTTGGCCACAACGTTGAGATTGGTGAGAACACAGTAATTGCAGCCCAAACGGGAGTTGCTGGAAGTACAATTATTGGCAAAAACTGTATGATTGGTGGACAGGTAGGATTTGCTGGTCATCAAAAAATTGCAGACGGAGTTAAAATTGCTGCTAAAACGGGTGTGCCAAAAGACCTTGAAAGTGAAGGCATATTCCAAGGCATTCCTGCAATGCCAATTGGCGACTTCAGAAGATCGCATGTGATGTATAAAAACTTACCTAAGTTAGGAAGTGACATCAAAGAATTGAAAAAAGAGCTCGAAGAGCTTAAATCGAAAAATAAATAGACTTCTCATTATTGCATTATGGCTGAGAACCAAAGAACGCTAAAGAGTGAAGTAACATTCAACGGAGTAGGATTACACACAGGAAAACCTGTGAAAATGGTAGTTAAACCTGCACCGGCAAATCATTGGTACAAATTTAAACGCGTTGACCTTGATGGTGAACCACTCATTAAAGCAGATGCCGACAATGTGTTTATGACGCAAAGAGGCACTAGCTTAAAACAAAACGGTGGTGAGGTTCATACAACTGAACACATTTTATCTGCATTATATGGTTTGCAGATTGATAATGCCCTCATCGAAGTTGATGGTCCTGAAATTCCAATAATGGATGGTAGTGCTCGCGAATTTGTTGAGCAATTTTTAGCTGCTGGTTTCGAAGAGCAAGATGCAGAAAGAGTTTACTTCGAATTGGAAGAAAACTTGAAATATGAGAATTTAGAAAAAGAAGCTGAAATTTTAGCTGTTCCAGATCCAGAATACCGCATCACAGTAATGGTTGATTACAACTCTCCATTATTAGGTACTCAACACGCTATGATGTACAACATCAATGAGTTTGTTGATGGTATTGCTTCATGTAGAACGTTTGTTTTCTTACGTGAATTGATGCAATTGGTAAATGCTGGATTAATCAAAGGTGGTGATGTAGACAATGCCATAGTAATGGTTGACACCGATTTGAGTGAAGCAGAAAAAGAAAAATTAGCTCAAACATTTGATAAGCCTGCAAGCTTGCTTCAAGAAACAGGAATTGGCATTTTAAACAATGTTGATTTACGTTTCGAGAATGAGCCTGCTCGTCATAAATTATTAGACATTGTTGGTGATTTAGCATTGGTTGGAATGCCAATTAAAGCGCACATTTTAGGTGCTCGCCCAGGTCACTCAAGCAATGTTGAATTTGCTAAAGTTTTAAAAGAGCAAATCAAAAAACAGAAAAAAGCAGCTCCTAAATTCGATTTAGATAAAGAGCCTCTTTTCGACATCAACGAAATCACTCGCATTTTACCTCATCGCTACCCAATGTTATTGGTAGACAAAATCGTTGATTTGGTAAAAGACGATTACGTTGTTGGTGTTAAGAATGTAACCCGCAACGAAGAGATTTTCAATGGTCACTTCCCTGATGAGCCTATTATGCCAGGTGTTCTTATTGTTGAAGCAATGGCACAAACTGGTGGATTCTTGATTTTGGCTCACGTTGATGATCCTACTGAATACTCAACCTACTTCATGAAGATTGACAACGTTAAGTTCAAGCAGAAAGTAGTTCCAGGAGATGTTTTAGTTTTAAAACTAGAATTACTTACTCCAATAAGAAGAGGAATTGCTCATATGAAAGGAACCGCTTACGTTGGAAATAACGTTGTTGCTGAAGGCGAACTTCTAGCACAAATTGCTAAAAAAACAAACTAAATGGGTATAAGCACGATGGCACAAGTACATCCTGATGCCAAAATTGGTAAGGATGTTACTATTGAAGCATTTGCTACAGTATACGCTGATGTAGAAATTGGCGATGGTACTTGGATTGGACCAAATGCTGTTATCATGGACGGTGCCCGTATTGGTAATAATTGCAAAGTATTTCCAGGAGCAGTTATCTCAGCTGAACCTCAAGATTTAAAATATCAAGGCGAAAAATCCATCACTACTATTGGAGATAACACAACCATTCGCGAGTGTGTTACCATCAATAGAGGTACGGTTGACAAAATGGAAACCCGTGTTGGAAACAACTGCCTTATTATGGCTTATGTGCACATTGCACACGATACTTTTATTGGTAATCACGTAATTATTGCAGTTGATACAGTACTTGCTGGTCATATGGTAATTGAAGATTTTGCCATTATTGAAGGTATTTCTGGAGCACAACAATTCTTACACATTGGAGCGCATTCATTTATTGCTGCTGGATCTTTGATTCGCAAGAATGTACCTCCTTTTATTAAATGTGCTCGTGAGCCCCTAACTTATACAGGAATTAACGCTATCGGATTACGCAGACGCGGGTGGGCTGAAGAAACAATCAAAGAGATTGAAGACATCTACCGCACCCTTTATATCCGTAATGTGAATATTTCAAAAGCACTTCAAGAAATTGAAGCCAACTACCCAGATAGCGCACACAAAACTCACATTCTAGAGTTTATCCGAAGCTCAGAAAACGGCATCGTTAAACGTCCGTAATTATGGAAATCCGGCTGGAGAATACGGGGAAACGCTTCAACCGGGAGTGGATATTTCGTGGAATGAGCAAATCATTCCAAATCAATCAATCTTACGCTGTTTTAGGCAGTAATGGATCTGGTAAATCTACCCTACTTCAAATGGTTTGCGGTTTTGCAAGACCATCAGAAGGCGAGGTTTACGGATTGATTAACGATCAAAGAATTGAGCAAGATCAATTGTTCAGACATATCAGTTTAGCTACTCCATACTTGGGTTTGTATGAAGATTTCTACTTGAATGAAATCTTGGATTTTCATTTCAAATTCAAATCGTTAAACCCAGAAGTTGACACCAAAAACATTCCTGAATTACTTCAACTTAGTCATGCATTAAACAGACCAATCAAGCAATTCTCTAGTGGGATGAAGCAGCGTGTTAGACTGGGACTAGCTATATTAAGCGATACACCATTTTTATTCTTAGATGAGCCAACTTCTAATCTAGACCAACGCGGTAAAGATTGGTATGGAGCATTGGTTCAAGAGTATGCAAAAGATCGCATGATCATGGTGTGCAGCAATCATCAACAAGAAGAAATCTTCTTTTGCCAAGAGCAAATCGAAATAGAAGAATACAAACCACAATCAAAGTCAAAATAGTACATTCGCAATCGTAAAAATTTGAGTAATGGCTTCAACATCAGATATCCGCAACGGATTGTGTATCCGTTTTAATCACGACATTTATCAGATCAAAGAATTCTTACACGTAAAACCGGGTAAGGGCGCTGCATTTGTTCGTACTAAACTTAAGAGTTTAACTTCTGGAAAAGTGTTAGACAACACCTTCCCTTCAGGTGCTAAAATTGAAGAAGTTCGCGTTGAAACTCGCGAATATCAATTCTTGTACAAGGATGGACAAGGAATGCACTTCATGAACAATGAAACATTTGAGCAAACTTTCTTAGACGAGCAAATGATTGACAATGCTGACCTTTTGAAAGAAGGTGTAAGCGTTAAAATCTTATTTGATTCTGAAACTGAAAAACCATTAACGGTTGAATTGCCAAACGTAGTTGTTCTTGAAATCACTTACACTGAGCCAGGAATTAAAGGTGATACAGCTACAAACACTTTGAAACCTGCAACTATGGAAACTGGCGCTGAAATTCGTGTTCCATTGTTCTGCAACGAAGGCGACAAAATAAAAATTAAATCAGACGACCGTTCTTACCAAGAGCGCGTAAAAGAATAAGCTAACTCGATTTAGCAGATACAAAGCGTAAGGTTTCTCTCCTTACGCTTTTTTTATGTCTATCCACTTGATGAAATACCGAAATAATGTAATCTTGCGAATAACAAAAGCTGAAGAATCATGAAATATCCAACTCCTCAAACACTTGAAAATGTAGCTCAAATTATCAATGCTCAATACGTTGGCGATCCCAATTTTGAAGTATTGGGGCAAAATGAAATTCATGTGGTTGAGCCAGGAGATATTGTTTTTGTTGATCATCCAAAATACTACGATAAAGCACTTGAATCTGCTGCTACCATTGTATTAATCAACAAAGAAGTGGAGTGCCCAGAAGGAAAAGCTTTATTGATTAGCGATGATCCTTTCCGTGATTTCAATAAACTAACCAAGCACTTCAATCCTTTTATTGCGAGTTCAGCTCACATTGATGATTCTGCTATCATTGGAGAAGGAACTGTAATTCAACCAGGTGTTGTAGTTGGGCCAAATGTTACTATTGGTAAAGATTGTATTATCCATGCAAATGCTGTTATCAATTACAACTGTATTATCGGTAACGAAGTAATCATCCACTCAAACGTTGTAGTTGGTGGCGAAGCTTTTTACTACAAGCGCAGACCAGAAGGTTACGATAAGCTTTTATCAGGCGGACGAGTTGTTTTAGAAGATCAAGTTGAATTGGGTGCTGGAACTACAATTGACCGTGGAGTTAGTGGCGATACAACCATTAAAAAAGGATCTAAAATCGATAATCTTTGTCACATTGGTCACGACACTATAATTGGCGAAAACTGCTTATTTGCAGCTCACACAGGAGTTGCAGGCTGTACTGTTGTTGGAAATGATGTTACGATGTGGGGACGTGTTGGTGTAACCAGCGGAATTACAATTGGAGATAAAGCTGTTATCCTAGCATGCTCATGCATTTCTAAATCGCTTGAAGGCAACAAAACTTACTTTGGAACACCAGCTGAAGAAGCTCGTGGAAAATGGCGTGAATTGGCTGCAATTCGTCAACTTCCTGACGCTTTACAGAAACTAAAATCACTTTGATAATTGGTTAGAATCTTCGGTTGGAGATTCTTCTATTCTTTCACCGTAAACATCAAAAGCTACAATGATTGCGATGAAGCCCCAGAATGAAATAGCTGCTTTGTCTTGATCTAGGTAGTTATTTAATGTACCGTGAATGAAATACGTGGCCAAACTGATTAAAACAGCCAAAAGTAAATTGGCTTGATCTCTATTTTTAAGCTTGTAATACAGTGGAATTCCGCGAGCAAAAATGGCCACAATTATGAGTAGAAAAGCTGCTAGGCCTAAAACGCCTTGTTCTGCCATTCTACCGAAATACTCGCTATGAGCATTTCCTAAATTACCAAAGTTGGTTGAGATCACTGTTAGTTCAGAAGAACGCTGATAAGGTGCATATAAAAAAGAATAGGTTCCGGGCCCTTTCCCTAAAACAGGATTTTCGGCAAACATCCGAAATGCGCAACTCCATCTATTCAAACGTTCTAGATTAGAAGCATCTGTTGCTACGTTTGAAATAGACTCAACGTGCTCCGCTAAATCACCAGAAGAATCTTGGCGGTTCTTCTCTAACTTATGCATGATTTCAGTTTGAAATCCGAAAATAAACGAGCCTCCAACAATGGCTACAATGCCCACAATCCACCATCTAATTCTGAAATGAATTAGCCCCCAAAGAACCATTCCTCCAACCAAGCTAACCCAAGCGGCACGAGTTAGTGAAGCCACAACTCCAACAAACAAAATCAAGAAGAAAACTCCTGATAAAATCTTGGTGTTTATATCATATGACTTGCGAAACATATACGCAAAAAATATCGGAATGTAAAAAGCTAACATCGCTCCATAAATGGTATGATCTTTAAAGAACGGTTGCATAACCCAGTGAGCAGCTTGTTCATCAAATCCACGAGCAGCCTGACGAGCAAGCGTGTAGATAATTACTCCGGCAAACGGAATAATGTACATCCACATGTATTTGTTCACCAAGTCGGGATACTTAAACATTTGAACTCCAACAAAGAAGAATGGGATAATAAACCACAATCTGGCTAAGAAAAACTTAACCGAAACCATCGGTAATTCACTCGTAAGAGCTGTGATTAAAATCCAAAAAAGGAAGAGTAAAATCGCTCCAGTAATGGGGTTTTTCAGGATCTTAAAATCGTAGTTCATTTCATAGAGCTGACGAATCAGAAAAACCAACATGGCACCAAATAACAATGGATCTGTAGGTACAGATAATCCAAAACCACCACCTACATCTTCAATATTTAAAGAGATTGGAACGCTAAAAGTGATTAATAAAAGGAGCCAGTGTAGTCTAAATAAAGCAACGGAAATAATAGCTAGTGCGGCTGGTATAGCTATCACCCAATACACCTCTAAATGAAGGAACAGAGAGATAAGTAGAACAAAAAGTCCTACGCCACCATACAACCACTTTTCTTTCCAGGCTTGAATCACAATTACTTGATGTCCTTAGAAAAACGTTGGTAGTTTTCAACTGCGATAATCGTAAGTACAGCTAATAGAAGTGCACTTAAAGTAGATACAACAACAATTAACCAGCGAACAGGATAAGCTTTCTTTTCTGATGCTGTTGCTTCGTTTACAATGAACTTATGCGTTACATTTTGAGTAGCGTCTACTTTGGTTTCATCGTATTTACCTTTCAATAAAACCAAACGTTCACGCATAAACTCCAAGTTCTCTGTCATGGATTTATATGCAGATCCATATTTAGCTAATGTGTCTAGTTTAGACTCAAGCGTTTTTACAACGTTTTGCTTGCCAGCAGCAATAGCTTCGTAATATACTTTGGTAATCTGATCAATTTGTTTGTCGTACTCTTGAACCCCTTTTTGACGAAGAATGGTTAATGAATCATCCAAATCTTGCATGTATTCAACCATGTCGGTGTATTCTTTTTCGATAACCACTAAAGCTTCAGTTGCTCTTTTACGCAACATCTCATTCTTTGTGCTATCTACTAAAGCGGCAATGTCATTCGCAATATTCATTGCCATAACTGGGTCAGTATCTAGAACATCAACACGAATTGAGTTAAATTCCGTTCTTTTAAAACTCACGTTACTTTCCCAAGTTTTACCCAATTTGGTTTGAGCTAAATCACCTTGCGGATCAATTTCATAATGCTCCATCAAATTGTACTTACCCCAAATTTTCCATTTGATTTTATCTGAGTTTAAGATCTGAAGCATCGCCTCCGCTTGCTCTTCTTCACCAAATGTTGAGATATCATTTTTGGCTCCTGCATCTAACGTCATTACCGCTTTTGAAAGCGAGCTACTTTGTGCCGGGAAGAAAATAACAGTCGACAGGTATTTATTGGTAATCATTAATGAAACGCCAGCAGAAATAAGTGCTGCAGCAATACCAACGATTAAAAGCTGCTTACGCCATTTGATTAGAAAAACGAGTAGGTTGGAAGAATCAAACTCCGACTTGTTCGGGTTTACATCAGACATGTGCTACGAATTTAGGGTGTCAAAAATAGCATTTTAATATTGCCGAGAATGTTACGATTTCATCAAGCGAAAAACCTCTTTAATATCGATTATGCGGAAGATAAACGCCAAAAGAATCATACTTATTATGTAGGCAACTGCGCTTATTAATGTTTGATACCCTAAGTGATGAGCTACCCAAGCAGAACCAGTAGATATCAACATGAATATCAATAGCTTAAGTATCGATTGCTTTGATATACTTATCTCAAATATTTTCCAAGCCTTACCAAACTGTAGAAGCATAACTGCAAACTGAGTCACCATGGTTGCAATTGCAGCACCCCAAGCACCGTATTCGGGAATCAGTGAAGCATTGATTATCACATTGGCAATTAAACCGATTAATGATGTAACATTTAACAGACGTAAGTTTCCATTTGCTGTTAAAAGTGTTCCATAGATGTACAGTGTTGAAACTGGAATTAACACGATCATCAATAACCCCAAAACTCCAGCAGTTTCATCAACCTGATTTGTAAACATGACTTCTGAAATAGTTGACTGAAATGTAAAACTGGCTACCACCAAAATAAAAACGGGGATCATCAATGTTTTAGATGCTAGTTTCACCAAAGGTCTTACATCTAATTTTTCGGCAATTTGTCTGGAAAACATCGGAAGCAAAAGCGATGAAAACAAAAAACTAATCATGGTTGCTGCTTCATACAACTTATAACCTTGGGCATAAATCCCGGCTTCTAAAGCTCCTTCTGCATGCATGCTTTCTAACATCACACCATCAATTCTACTGTAAGCACTCATAATCAAGCCGAGCAGCGCAAACGGAAGGCTTTTTTGAGCGATGTTCTTAATGACCCCCACTTCAAATCGAAGTTGAATCTTCCCAGCTTGCACCAATAAAACACCCCACAAAAACAGAATAGTTACCACATAAGAAGCTGTTTGCGCCCAGGCAAACCACTCTATTTGAAATTGACTTTCTTGAAACCAAAGCAGGTAACCACAAATCGCAATCATTAAAACCCGATCGGCAATTGACGCAACGCTGTCCCATTTGAATAGATGTAACCCACCAAGGTTACTCCTCAAGAAAAGTAGAAATGAATTCAAGAATAAGTTCAGTCCAACAATGCTTAAAAGATAGAGGTAAAACGCATCGTAATGCATAATTCCATATCCAATTCCGTAAAGCAAAACCATGTAAACTACACCCAAAATCAACTTGAGTAAAGCCATGTTGGCAAAGTGATTTCGATAAAATTCAGGATCTTGAGCTACATTTCTGTTGTTGTAATTCTGAATCCCGATATCCAATACAATCTGAAAAATGTAAGAGAGATTTAGAACGGTGAAGTAAACACCATATCCTTCAGGACCAACCGCATTTTGAACGCCAACATTCACTCCCAAAATCCAAAATGGCTTTACGAGGATATTGAGAAATAAAAGAAACGCCAGATTCCGAATAAACGATTGTTGCACAGGAATGAAGTGTTATTGCGGAATAAAAATAAAGTTTTGTGTGTGATGTACCTCCGGATTGTAATTTACCGGAACTCCATTTTCAGCTACTTGACAAGAATACCCCAAACTTTTTAAGAACTCGAAACACTTGTCGCGATTCTCATTCTCCCACAATTCAGTGTAAATAATGGGTTTGTACTTCTTAAGTGTTTCTTCAGCTCCAACTAAAGCAAAGTATTCGAAATTCTCTACATCCAACTTAATTCCAACAACGGGTTCATCTTGCTTCAAAACCATTTCATCTACTCGATGAATAGGTACTTTGTATCGCGAGCCTTGATTGAATTCAGTTATCGAATCGTGCACAACGTGGCTCAACCCTTGTTTTTTAACGTCATCCACTTCGGGAATCACCATCTCCACTTCACCAGATTCAATGCCAACGGCACATTCCCAAACAATCACATTTGCCCAACCAAAAGTGCGTTGTGCATAATACAACGCTTGCAAGTTTTGCTTGAGTGGCTCAATTGCCCAAACATGATTTCCATGTTGATTGATGAAATGAGTCATCACACCTAAATTGGCACCAATATCCAATACCAAACCTTTGGATGGAAGCAGTTCTAAAAAGGTAAAAAAGTCGTTTTCTTTTTTATCCCATTTAATGGTTCTGATTTTAAAGTTGGCAAACAGCCTTAAATAGCGCTCAAAACCAAGCAGCTTTTGAAGTATGTATTGAACCTTTGTTTTCAAGGGTAGCAAAGATAGTTTTTCAGTTGTGCGAAATAGGAAACGAATAAAACGATTGCTTCTTATACTTTAGCGCTCGAAAATGAGAACACAAATAGCTGTAAATACCCGTTTGTTGCTTCCAAATAAATTGGAAGGCATTGGTTGGTTTACCTACGAAACATTAAAACGCATCACAACCAATCATCCTGAGGTTGATTTTCACTTCTTCTTCGATCGGGAATATAATGAGCAATTCATTTTCAATTCCAATGTTCACCCACATATTATTTATCCATCGGCCAGACATCCCATTTTGTTTTACACCTGGTTTGAATGGCGATTACCACCTAAACTCAGAAAACTAAAAGCCGATTTATTTCTCTCTCCTGATGGCTATCTCAGCCTAAATAGTGAGAAAAAACAGTTGGCCGTTATTCACGATATATACTTTGAACACTATCCACAATACTTACCGCTGGGAGCTAGATATTACTTGAAATACTACTTCCCGAAATTTGCTCATAAAGCCAATCGAATTGCTACCGTTAGTGAGTTCAGTAAGAATGATATTATTGGACAATACGGAACTGAGGCCGATAAAATTGATGTGGTTTACAACGGTGCAAGCAAGGCTTTTAGACCGCTTTCACCAACAGAAAAAACACAGGCTAGAGATCAATTTGCAAACGGACTCCCCTACTTCATTTATGTTGGTGCACTCCAACCGCGCAAAAACACAGCGAGCTTATTACAAGCTTTTGATCAATTCAGAGAAGCTACCGACAAGCCCATGAAATTGGTTTTAACGGGTGAAAAAAAATGGTGGGGAAAAGATCAGGAAAGTGTTTACCAAAAGATGAAATACAAAGCTGATGTTCACTTTTTAGGTCGCGTAGAACCTGAAGAACTTTCATTGGCTATGGGTGGCGCTGAAGCATTGACTTACATTTCCTTTTTTGAAGGATTTGGTATTCCAATTTTAGAGGCCATGCGCAGCGAAGTTCCAGTTTTAACATCAGGAATTACAAGCATGCCAGAAATAGGTGGCGATGCAGCTGTTTATTGCTCTCCATTTGACATTGATAGTATTGTAGATGGCATGAAAGAAGTCACCAATCCACTTAGAAGAACCGAATTGATAACTGCGGCCAAAGTTCAACGCCAGAAATTCAGTTGGGATTTAACGGCTGAGAAACTGTGGAAATCTGTTGAATTATGTCTGGACTAAAACCCTATTACTCCAAAGGATTAGCCGAAGCTGGTTGCGATGAAGCCGGAAGAGGTTGTTTAGCTGGACCAGTTGTTGCAGCTGCTGTGATATTACCAGAAAAGTTTGATTTACCACTTCTCAACGATTCTAAACAGATTTCAGAAAAGAACAGAAATATCCTTCGCGTTGAAATTGAAAAACAAGCGTTGGCCTATGCCGTAAGCTTTGTTCCACCAACCAAAATTGACGAAATCAACATTCTTTGGGCTAGTATTTTCGGGATGCATCAAGCATTAGATGAACTAAGCATTAGGCCAGAACATATTTTAGTGGATGGCAATAAGTTCAAGCCTTATCCTTTTACGCCACATTTATGCGTAGTTAAAGGCGATTCTAAATACGCTTCAATAGCTGCGGCTAGTATTTTAGCAAAGACTTATCGCGATGAATTGATGCAAAAACTACATGCTGAATTCCCGCACTACGATTGGGCTACCAACAAAGGATATCCAACCAAAAAACACAAGCTAGCCATTCAAGAACATGGCATAACTTTACACCATCGAAAATCGTTTAAGTTGATATGAAAACGAGATGGCTAATCGGGTTATTATTGATCGCTCAACAAGCATTAGCAACTCATTTTGTTACTCTTCCCATCTACAAGCAAGACACGCTCATTCAATCCATTTGGAAAGGCCAACAAATCACGGATAAATACGATGGTGCATTTCTTGAACTGTACCTAACAGATACGCTTCTTGGTACTGTTAATGAAGATTTGGTCAGAGCTATTTATCAGCTTTCAAAACAATATGATTACCAACCTAAACTGTATCCAAATCTTGAATCTGTTAAAGTAGATCACGAATCTGTCTCACTTTATTTTTCGGAGAAAAGACCCCAAAAAATAGAATCATTTCGGAATGAAATAACGGCCTCACTCACATCGGCTTTTGCAGAAAAAGTCACTTTTCATTTTAACGACACCGTTTTTCAAGCTACTTCAGATTCCATCAACATCCCTCGTTTGAGATTGGTAGACCCAGCAATTAGTACTGATTTTAACCAGCCGAAAGAAATTGTAACGGTTGTTGAAGAGCAATCAAGCGAATCGTTTTTTCAAAGTATCCAAACTCTGGTTCTCATTCTGATATTGCTAATGGTTATCCTTACGTTTGTATGGATATTCAAAACTCGAAAAGGTTAATCAATTCATGTTTCGTTTAGTAGCAACACTTTTTATTTCAATCGTTTTATTCTCTTGTTCATCATCACCTGATCAAGAAAAATCTTCTCCTAAAAAAGAAGCTAAAACTCAAGTAAAAGAAAAAGCCACAACTCAAAAGAAGGCCGAACCAAAGGAAGAAAAGTACCCTACTTTAACCAATGAAACTGTTGTTGACTTCATGAAAGAATACGGGAAAAAAAATCCCGAAACGTTGGTAAGATTAGAAACCGAGTATGGCAATGTAAAAATTCGATTATACGAAAACACGCCCATCCACAGAGCTAATTTCATTTACCTCACCAAACGAAAATATTTCGACCAAACACAATTCTATCGTGTAGCCAAGGAGTTTGTTTGTCAGGCTGGAAACTCAGATGATTGGGAAACACAGTATACCCGAAAAGACATTGGCATGTATACGTTACCAGCAGAATTACCAAAAGAAAATGTTCACACTTACGGAGCTGTTGCAGCAGCTAGAAGCTACAACGACAATCCTGAAAAGCTCTCGTCTCCTTACGAGTTTTACATCATTATGGGACCAACCTTTAATGAACCAACCATGCGCATTTACGGGAAAGAATATAACGTAGAGTACAGCCCTGAGCAAATTGAACTTTACGGAACAATTGGTGGTCAACCGAGTTTAGATCAACAGCACACCGTTTTCGGAGAGGTAATTGAAGGCATGGATGTGATTGAGGAGATCAACAAAGTTGAAGTGGATAGCCGTGAATGGCCCAATAAAGAAATCCCAATTAAAGTTCGGATTGCCGAATGATTTTCAAAATTGGTTGTGGATAATCTAAATTCAAACACAAGTTATTGCGCACTTTATCCCCTTACTTTTACCAAGTAATTAGATCGGTATGACTAGAAAAATTCTTGTTGGCATATTATCAATCGTTGTTATTGGCGGATTAGTTGGTGGCTACATCTTCCTTAAAAACCGTCAGAAACCAAACCAAGAAACACTTTCATTCATCCCTTCTGACGCACTCGTTATTTGGCGAAATTCAAATCCTATTGAAACTTGGCATCGCCTTTCAAACAACAGTATTCTTTGGGAAGAGATGAAATACATCACTTCTGTTAGCAAGGCCGATATTGAATTACGATACTTGGATTCTATTTTGACTAATGCTCCTGAGTTGAATGAAATTTTAGAAGCTGAGCCGCTTTACCTTTCATGGCATCCAACAGGAAATAACAATGCTACTTGGCTAGCCACTTTGGGAAGTTCTAATTTATTTGACATTTCAGATTTCAAGCAATTTTTAAAAAATTCTGAGATCAACACAGAGCAAAGAACCTTTCAAGAGCACACCTTATACTCGTGGAAATGGAAAACCAATACCTTCCATTTTTACCTGAACAACAACTTGCTTTTACTTTCACCAAGCGGCCCGATGTTAGAAAAAGCGGTGCTTCAATTAAACAGCGAAGTTTCTCTTTTACACAACAAAGAATTCATGAAAGTATACAACACCGCTGGATCTCCAGAGCACGGTGTTATTTTCTACAACTATCAATCGATTAGTCATTTGCTACTCCCATTCGTAAAATCGAATGGCGTTGATTATGCAAAAAGCAGAGTCAACCACTTTGGAACTTGGGCTGTTCAAGATGTTTTATTGAAATCGAATGAGGTGATGACTAGTGGTTTTTCAACCTACACTGATACTTTAGGACAAACCTTAAGTTGGTTTGAAGATCAAAAACCAGAAGATCATGATTTCATTGAAGTCATTCCGCAAAACACAGCCGCATTTATCCATTATGGTTTTTCGAATTTGAACCAATGGTTCGAGAAAAAAAGAGCTGCTCAAGAATTGAGTGGTCAGCTTTTCGCCTTTGACAAACAAATGGCCGACCTTGAAAATCAATACAATTTCACTTATCAAAACCATTTGTTTAGCTGGATGGAACACGAAGTTGTGTGTGGAGCTTTAGAAGGCCGAGATACCATTTTAAACAACCAGGTTTTTGCAGTTACTAAAGCCTCTAACATTGATTTAGCAACTAAAAGCCTACTCGATTTAGAAAGAAGAGCCGCATTGTTAGCTAGCGATGAAAATACGCCATCACTTGATTCAAGCATGCACTACATCGCTATTCCGAAGTTGTTATTCCCAATTTTCGGAAAGCCATTTGAAAAGCTGACTCACCCTTATTTCACCATCATTGATAAGTATGTGATTTGGGCTAACAGTCAACAAGTATTACGAGAAATCATAGTTCAACACAGATCGGAATCAACTTTAAAAAATGACGATTCATTCAATCAGTTGGAAGAGAATATTTCTGAAGAATCGAATGTATTCCTCTATGCCAACATTGCTAGATCAGCTAAATACCTCAATCAATTTATTCATACAGATTGGTTACCGATTGGCGAAACCGATATCGAATTTTTAAGAAAGTTTCAAGCCATTACCTATCAATGGAGTTTTGAGCGAAAAGGACTGTTCTACACTCACGGATTCTTTTTACACAACCCCGTTTACAAAGAGGTTTCATATTCGCTTTGGGAGTTGGCATTAGACGCTCCTGCCAGCATGAAACCTGAGGTTGTTATCAATCACTACACCAAGGCTAAAGAGATTTTTATTCAAGACACTAAAAACAACATTTACCTCATTTCAAACTCGGGTAAAATCTTGTGGAAACGCCCATTGAGTGAGCCTATTTTGAGTGATGTTAAACAAATTGATGTCTACAACAACGGCAAACTACAGCTGCTTTTCAATACAAAATCCAAACTATTTTTGATTGATAGAAATGGTCATGATGTAGAAGGATTTTCCGTTGAACTACCTGAAAAGGCAACCACAGGGTTAACCTTAATTGATTACACCGGAAGTAGACAATACCGCATTTTAATACCAACTGAAGGTGGTAAACTGCACAACTACGATAATTCTGGAAAAGAGATAAAAGGTTGGAAACAAAAACCAGAAGAAGCTAACATCATCAGACCAATTAAATACCTGGTAATCAAAAACAAAGATTATTTATTAGCTGAGTTAGAAAACGGACAAGTAACGGCTTATGACCGAAGAGGTAGAACTCGAATTGATCCGTTAGCTGGGCATTTTACAGTAAGAGACAATCCAAGTTTTTTACATGCGGGTTCATCGCTCGATAATTCATGTTTAATCACGTCAGACAGCAGCGGAACCGTTCAAAAACTGTTCTTAGACGGCAGACTTGAAAAAGAAGATTACGGTCAGTACACCGAAAGAAACATCTATTTATACGATGATATTAATGGAGACAGAATTCCTGACAACATCATTGCTGATAAAGGAAAAGTAGTTGCTTATAACAACAATCACGAAGTAGTATTTGAAGTTGAAATTCCAACGGGCGACATTTCAGCAATCAATACTTATCAGTTTGAAACAGGTCCAGCAATTGGAATTACATCTGAAGAGACAGACCAAATTTACTTGTACGATAGAACCACACAATTGAAGCCTTTCTTCCCAATGAATGGATTTTCTCCATTCACCATTACAGACCTAAATGATGATGGAAATTACAACCTCATTGTGGGGAATTCGCAAGGCATCTTGTACACATATATACTTGAAAATTAGTTAATCTGGCGTTCATGCCTTTTGCGTAGTATGTTCTATTTTAGCTTTTTGTAACCCCAGAACTCAAAAAGCTATTTAGTCTATGAAAAAACTGACTCTCTTGTTGTTGGTTTTGCTCCCTCTTTTGTCGTTTAGTCAAAAGAACATGATTATGTACAACATGAGGAACATCCCTCAGAGTATATATGCAAATCCGGCAATTGCGCCAACATCCCGATTAAATGTTTCCATTCCTGCTCTCGGCTATACATCGGTGTTAGCTGGCAGAAATGATTTTAAAGTTCGCGATGTCCTCACCGAATCTGATGGTAATTTACAGTTTGATACGGAAGGATTTGTAAACAGTTTAGATGACGATAATTATGTTAGAACCAACACCAACTTTGATATGTTGCACGTTGGTTTTGCATCTGGTCAAAACTACTTTCACTTTAACATTACAGACCGAGTAATGCTTGAAACAGCATTTCCGAAAGAAGCCGCAGTTTTGATTCGTGAGATTTGGGAAGAAGATGATTATTTTCAAGATACTCGAATTGAAGACTTCAGAGTTAGCGAATACCACTACCGCGAGTGGGGCTTTGGATGGGCAAGAGACATCAATGAGCAATGGAGTGTTGGGGTAAAATACAAACTGCTCTACGGTGTATCTAGCATCCAAACAAAATCATCTGAATTTGTAATAGACACCGATGTTCAAAGTGAAAATGACACCATTTACGGATTAGCGGCTTTCGATATTCAAACCAGTGGTGTGAATGATTACTGGGAAGGTAACTATCAAAACTTGGCTATTTCAAATAAAAACTGGTCGCATGCTTTTGACATAGGCGCTCAATTCAAGCCCAACGACAAATTCGAATTCTCATTTGCTGCCATCGACCTCTTGGCCAAATTGAACTGGAAAAACAACATTGAAAACTACACAGCTGATAGCATTGAAGTTTCTTTAACTCCAGTAAGTATTGAGAACATCGTGAATAGCTCCGATTCAAATGTATATTCAGCACTCGAGAGCTTGGTAGATTCACTTAGAGAGCAATTAGAAGTTGAAGGAACAAACGAATCATACACCACAAAACTGCCAACCAGAATCAACCTTTACGGAGCTTACAACATCACTCCAAAACTTAAAATTGGTTTACTCAATCAAATGGTGTTTTATGATGGCGACACTGATATTGCACTCAAAGCCATGTTTAATGCACGTGTGAAAAGATTCTTACAAGCACAATTCAGCTACGCCATTGTTGACGATCAAACTAAACCGCTGAACTTAGGGGTTGGACTGGCTTTTAACGTTGGATTTTTCCAATTCTTTGTCATGTCTGAAAACGTTTTTGCTCCGCTCTACTACCAAGACAACACCCACGCAGATGTTGCTTTTGGACTGAATCTAACTTTTAACCGAGATCACGAATAAGACTATGAAAATCAAAAATCTATCATTACTAATAGCTGCTTTGATTCCATTTATAGCCTTGTCTCAAAAAGACAATCAATGGATCTCGAAGGCAGAAAAGATCGACCAACTCTATCAAGATGGGAGCTATAAAACAGCGCTGAGAAAACTCCATCGGTTAGAGAAAAAACATACAAAAGATAGCGTTAACCTGCATTTACTTCCTGTAACGCTGGCCATGAAAGCTCAAAATCTGAATGCTGTTGGTAAACCCGATGAGGCTATAACCATTTTGCTTGAAGCCGATTCCATGTGGAATACCCAACAACTGGATTCATTACAAACCGATGAATTCTACGGCAATCTGTATTTCAGTAAAGCATGGGCAGAGTTTCATTACAGCTTAAAAGGACTTGATTATTTAGATGAAGCCAGTGATTTATTGACTGATAAAATAGATCCAAAAGGGACTCTGAAAAGAAAAATAGCTGCTCAAAGAATTGATCTACAATTCCAACGACACGATTATTTAGCGCTAAGAGAACTTCTTGATTCTCAGCTCAGCGAAGAAAAAGAACTGAGAAAGAAAACCCACAAGGTTTACAACGAGAAGAAACAAACCTACGATGAAAAGAAGGTTAAGCGAAAAGAGAGATTGGCCAATTTATACTGGCTTGCCGATTTAAAAGTACAATACGGAAGACTCCAATTAGAACAAGGAAAAGTAGCTGAGGCCGATAGCCTTTTTGAAGGTTTAAAGAAAGAATTGCCGAACTACGTAAAGCGCAGACATTTGCCTGCAATCGAGCTCAATTTTTATCGAGCTATGGTTTACGATTACATGGGCGAATACCGCAAAGCTGCTAAGTATTACAGAAAAACAAGAAGGTATTACGCGCGAAAAGTGAAATACGATGTACCGAATAAATTCTATTTCGAAATCTTTGATGAAGAAATTAATGCCTTAGTTGACAACCACAAATTCAACAAAGCAGATAAAGCCGCTCGTCAGTATAACCGCGAATCGGTTAAGAATTTTGGTAGAAAAAGTACCCATCGACTTCAAGCTAAAACCATTCAGCAGTATGAAGAAATTGAAAAAAGAAAATACGTTAAGGGGCTAAAACGATCTACCAAAGTTTACGAAGATGCCTTGGAAGCACATCCTGAAATACACGCTGGCTTGATTCCAGAATTGGAGCAAATGGAGTTTTTAGAAATCAAAAACAACAACTTCAACAATGCTCAAGAAATCAGGTATCAAATCAACTCGATATTGGATTCGTTGCACGGAAAACAAGCCCCAATTTACCATGAGTCGTTATTGAAGTTAGCTGAAATTCAGACTTACTACACCTTTAAATTATCTGATGCAGATTCCATTTATCAATCTTCATTCGATACTGTAATCAAGCAACAACTTGATCCTTTTCACCCAGAATACATAGCCTATCTAAATGGCTACGGTAGGCTTGAAGTTGAAATGGATGAGTTTGATGAGGCACTTGATAAATACAATCAAGGAAAAGAAATTGCCATTCAAAAGTTTGGCGAAGAAAGCTCTGAGCATGCCGATGAATTGGCCAAAATAGCCGAAGTTCAAATTATAAAAGGTGAATTCTTAAAAGCAGAAGAAACGCTCACCAAAGCTTATGAACTTATCAAAGCCAGTCACGCTAAAAAAACCATTGCGAACTACAATACATTGGTAACACTTGGCGAGCTGCAAACCATAAATGGTAAGTTTAACGAAGCTCAAATCACGCTCAAATACGCCATGAACATTGGTAAAAAATTGGGACTTGAGGTGAACGATATTCAAGCTTCATCTATGCAAGATTTGGCTGAGATTTACATTGAAACGGGTAGATACAAAGAAGCAGAAGATCTACTCCAGAAAAACATCTTAGTGCAATCAATGGCTCACGGAAACAACTACTACAAATTGATTGAGCCGTATGCATCATTAGGTATGTTGTTCTTGATTAAAGGTGATTTTGTTAACGCTGAAAAGAACGTAAAACAATCGCTATCGATTGCCGATTCGGTGTTGTCTGACACCAGTAGAAAATACATCGACAATCTGATTTCGTTGGGTGATGTTTACTACAACATGGGCGATTACGATAAAGCTCTATCGATTTACAACGAGAGCATCGAAAAGACCAAAAATGTATTGGGCGATAAGCACATTCAAATTGGAGACATCCAAGTAAAAAGTGCACAGGTTATGATTGCCAGACACGACAGCGCCCAAACTATTATCTCTGAATTAGATTCAGCAATCTTTATCACGGAGCAAGCCATCGGGTCGTTTCACCCGAAATACGCCAATGCCATTGAATTGAAAGCTCAAGTTTTAATTCAACTAGAACAATATGATGTGGCGCTTAAATTGCTGAAAGAAGCCGATTCTATTTATGTGGAATCGTACGGTAAAAACCATATCAAAACAGCAAACAATGCGGTGTTGGTTGCCGATTTGTACTACAGTAAAAAAGAATACGATCAAGCAGAAGTGTATTACCGTGACGCCATGGGAACGTTCAAAAAAATCTTTAACGATCAACATCCCAAATACACGGCAACACTCAGCAAGCTGGGTAAAAACTATTACGCTGCTGGCGACATCAAAAAGGCTACCAAAACCTTTGATCAAACCACTTCGATTTACTTGGAATACATCAATCTGTATTTCCCTTCTTTAACAGAAAATCAAAAATCGAAGTACTGGAATAAAATTCGAACGGACTTTGAAATCTTCAATTCGTTAGCGGTTTCTAATCACGAAGAAAACCCCAAGCTGCTAGCTAAAATGTATGAATACAAGCTTGCAACTAAAGCCTTGCTGTTAAGTTCATCTATCAAAATAAAAGAGCAAATTGCTGCTAGCAACGATTTGGAATTGATTGAACTTTATGACGATTGGGTGGCCAAACGCGAAATGCTAACGCAGGCGCTTTCCATGACTTTTGAAGAGCAAAAAGTAAACGGCATCAACACCAAAGAACTTGAGAGTTATATCAGTGATGTTGAAGTTGAATTGAGTGAGCGTTCGCAGCTATTTGAAAACAATATGCAGCAAAGACTCTACTCGTGGAAAGAGGTAAAAGAGCAATTGGGCGAGCAAGATGCTGCCATTGAAATTATCCGATTCAATTACTTCACCGATAAGTTTACCGATTCGGTAATCTACGCTGCTTTGGTAATCACTTCTGAATCTAAAAAGGCACCAACTCTGGTTACTTTAGAAAACGGAAACGATTTGGAAGGCAAGTATTTTAAATACTACCGAAACACCATTAAACTGAAAACCAAAGACAAATATTCTTACGGTAAGTTTTGGGCTAAAATTGATGGCGCTTTAGCTGGTAAAAAGAACATCTATTTGAGTTCTGATGGTGTTTACAACCAATTAAACCCAGAGACGTTGAAGCAAGATGACGATACGTATTTGATAGACAAGTATACGTTCTACAACGTATCAAACACCAAAGATTTGGTAATTAATGCGGAGAAAGAACCTGAGTTATACTTAACCAACTCGGCCAATTTATTTGGTAATCCGCTTTTCAGTTCGGTAAGTGATACGGCTGACGTAACCACTGCTTCTGTTGAAAGAAGCGTGGGTAACAAAGTGAGTTCTGTAGAGCCTCTTCCTGGAGCAGAAAAAGAAGTTGCCGACTTGAGCTCATTCTTAAAAACAAACAACTGGGAAACTGAAACCCATTTGTTGGCTGATGCTACTGAAGAGAACATCAAAAAGATGAATAACCCGCGTGTATTTCATGTAGCAACTCACGGATTTTTTGTTGAAGAAAGTTCCATTACCAAGCAAAATGAAATGATGCAAGATGAAGTTCCAACCGATAATCCGCTGTTGAAATCGGGGTTGTTGTTTGTTGGTGCTGATGAGCTTTTGCAAGAAAACAACATCTTCCAGTTTAACAAGAAAGATGGCATTTTAACCGCCTATGAAGCCATGAACTTACGATTAGACAACACCGAGTTGGTTGTTTTAAGTGCCTGCGAAACGGGCTTAGGAGAAGTAAAATCTGGCGAAGGTGTTTACGGTTTACAGCGCTCATTTTTGGTTGCTGGTGCACAAAATGTAATCATGACTTTGTTTAAAGTGAATGATGAAGTGACTCAGAAATTGATGAATACATTCTACCAAAAATGGTTAGAAACAGGCGATAAACGTAAAGCATTTATTGAGGCCAAAAAGATGATTAAAGACGAATACGATTCTCCAATCTACTGGGGTTCGTTTGTTTTGATTGGGTTGGATTAAGGATTGATCTAACATCTTGTTGTTATCTATTAACCAATACGAAAACTTTTAAGAATGTCTAAAGCAAATTTTAAGGTAGATACAAGCATAACATCTATTCTAGGAGAAAATTACAGGTCGACAGAGCATGCTCTAAAGGAACTTATAGATAACTCTTGGGATGCTGATTCAGAAGTTGTAAATATTACAATGCCAGAGCCTTTCGAAAAGGCTGAAATTATTGTTAAGGACAATGGATCTGGAATGACTGAAAGAGAGATTCGTAATGAATATTTATTTATTGCTAGAAGTCGAACCTCAAGAAAAGGGGATGTAACACCTTTTAAGAAGCGTAAAGTCAAAGGAAGAAAGGGGATAGGAAAATTTGCTGGACTATTGATTGCTGGAGAAATGATTCTAGTTTCAAAAGCAAGAGGTAAAAAAACAACCTTAACAATTGTAAAAGAGGAGCTTTCAAAATGGAAAGACGACCTTGAAAAGCTTGACATACCTATCAAAGTTGAAGATTGTCCTGAACTTGAGCATGGTACAACAATAATCCTAAAGAACTTAAATCAAAACCTCCACTTTCCCCACCCAGTTAGACTAAGCCAACTACTCATAACAGAATACAGTAGAGAAAATAGCTTTAAAATTATAATTAACGATAAACCCCTTGATATACAAGACTTGAATGGTAAATCTGAGGTAGGCAACGAAACCGTAGGAACAGCAGGAAATGTAAATTATTCTTTTACAATATCCGATGAGAAGAGGAATCTAAAACAGCCAGGGATTGCGATTCGTGTTAAAGGTAAAATTATTGGAAAGCCATCTTTCTTTGGACTTGATGAAGATGATGAAATTCCTAAAAATCTATTGAAAAAGATTTTTGCCGAAGTAGAAGTTGATGACCTAGCTGAAGATATAACTGCAGATTGGGGAGCTGTTTTTGAAAACTCAAAAAAACTCGAGGAAGTTCAAAACTACATTCGTCCAAAAATAAAAGAAGCTCTCAAAGAATCATATGGTCAACAAATCAACCTTGCAAAAGCAAGGCTACAAAAGAAGATAAATCGAGAGCTTGAAAAATTACCTGAACATAAAAGAGATTTTGCAAAAAGGGCATTAGATAAAGTTCTCAAAAACTACTACAACGACTCTGAAGAAAAGATAAACACGGTTATTTCAGTCGTTCTTGACACTCTTGAAAAAGATGAGTATTACGAAGTACTTTTACACATAGAAGAATCATCGGGCAAAGAGGTGATGGAGTTTGCTGATGCATTATCAGAATTTGGTCTTGTCGAACTTTCTGTAATTGGAGTACAAGCCAAAAACAGAAATAAATTTTTAGACTATTTCGACAGGCTAATTGCTAATAGTAACACCTCAGAATCGGATATTCATAAATCAATTGAAACTAATCTTTGGTTACTTAACGAAAGATTCTCATTAATGGCTTCAAACGTTTCTTTGAATAAAATTTGCAAAGATTATCTAAACAGTAAGTTCAAAGGAAGCAGAAAAAATAAGCGCCCCGACCTTGTCCTTTGCCAAGATTTTAAAAATGACATTCTTCTTATTGAGCTAAAGGAACCGAACAAGGTAATTGGTAGAGACGAACAAGGCCAAGCTGAGAAATACAGGGACGATTTGAATTTAATCTTTCCAAATTCTCACATAACAGTCTTAGTATTGGGCAAAAGTCTAAATCCTAAGATATCCACGAAATACGAGAATGAGACTATTGTTTTGGATAGCTATAAAAGTCTAGTAAGTAAAGCAAGAAACCGAATGACTTGGTTAATTAAAGAATTAAAAAATCAATACAGCTAAGATTAGGTATAAAATCGTTGCAATGGATTGCCCATATGCCACCACAATAATCAATCATTAAAAACCAAAGCCCCATCATGAAACCATGACGGGGCTTTTTCTATTAATACAGATTCTAACTTCTAATTTGTAAAATTAGAACAACATTGTTAATTTTGAACGACAATTTAACAATGTTCACATGAAAATAGAGTCGCCTCCTCATTTCAAGTTTATGCCTGAGCTATTTGAAAAAATATCGGAGGGTGAATTTGAACTCTTCTTAAGCAAATCAGACGAGAGGTATTTTTATTACGATGATATTAAATATCACAAGGACTCGCCTTTTAAAAGTCCTGAAGAGAATTGGCGGCTCATTAAAACATATAGAACCACAAAATATGAGCACCTGAGCTTTGGAAAACATAAATTCAAATATTACATATCCCCATTTGTTTTAAAGAATCTACATGACTTTGACTTGAAGCTCATGGGAGGACTTCAAAAAAATCCGATTTTACCTTCTGATAGATTGGAGTTTTTTAAAAACTCACTCCTTGAAGAGGCTGTCGCCTCATCTCAAGTTGAAGGCGCAGCAACCACCACAGAAGTTGCTAGAGACATGTTAAAATCTGGTCGTGTTCCACGGAACGAGTCAGAACAAATGATTTTTAACAATTTAAGAGCAATAGAATATATTTCTGAATTTGTTGACTCTCCGTTAGATTTTAAAATCATTATTGAACTCCACAAAATAATGACCGCGAATACTGACGCTGAAAAGTATTCGGGCGATTTTAGAAAAGGTGAAGTATTTGTTACTGACCATGTGGATGGCGAAATAGCACATATCCCTCCTGAATGGGAAGAGGTTGAATCGCTTATGACCGATCTGTGTAATTTCATTAACAACGATGACAAGTTCATTCATCCAATCATAAAATCCTCAATAATCCACTTTATGATAGGATACATTCACCCTTTTAAAGATGGAAACGGAAGAACTGCAAGAGCCTTATTTTACTGGTACTTACTAAAAAAAGGTTACGTCTTGGTAAAAAACATTTCGATCTCTAGAGTAATCCTTGAATCTAGAACTCAATACGACAAAGCCTTCCTGAAGACAGAAAAAGATGATAACGACCTTAATTATTTTATCTCGTACTCAATTAAGAATATTCGAATAGCTTTTGAAAAGTTGATTAACTATAGAGACAAGAAACTTGAAGAAAGGAAAAAGGCTAATCTAGTTGCATATGAACTGTTAGACAAGGGATTAAATAAACGCCAGTCTGATGTTGTGGGATACTTATTCTTAAAAAGTAAAAACTCAATAACCTTGAATTCATACAAAGATAGACATGGCATTGTTAGGCAAACCGCCAGTAAGGATTTGAACGAGCTAATAAAGTTGGGACTAATCGTTGAAGACAAATCAACTAAGCCTTACAAGTATTCTCTAAAAAGCATGGAAGCAATAGATAACTTTATTAAATAGGACCTTGTACAGCAATGCTCTACTATGACATTGTGTTTAGTCAAATTATACGGTTGTCAATAAAACCAAAAGCCCCATCATGAAACAATAACGGGGCTTTTTCTATTAATACAGATTCTAACTCCTAATTTGTATACTTCTTCAAGAGACAATCCTACTTGTGCAAAAATGATAGTCAACAATCCTTGATTAACATTAATTCACATCAAACACCTTTGTCTATCACTTTACCGAAAATATGATACACAAATAGTTTTGATGTGTATACGTGTATCTCAAAACACTTTGTCATTCATAATAACGTCATTTTGATAATCAAAATAGCTTATAAATCATTTATTCCATTATTTTTACATCAAATTAAGACCTTGAGTCATGGATTTTGATAATGCTATACAATATCATTACGAAAGATTTCCTCCTTCAAAACTAGACTTTAGTCAAATAGTTAACCCTCTGATTAAAGCCACTGATGCCTTAGCTAGGTATGACCAAATGCTAAAGAACTTGCACAATAGTGAAATCTTACTAGCTCCGTTAAGAAATCAAGAAGCTGTAATTTCATCTCGAATGGAAGGTACCATTAGCACGATGGATGAAATACTTAAGTTCGAAGCTGATAGCGAGAATGATACAGTAGAAGCTAAGAATGTGAGGTCTGAGATTTTTGAAACCATTTTATACCAAAGAGCTTTAACAAATGCTCAGAAAGCAATGAACGATGGCTATCCTCTATCACAGCATTTAGTAAAGACAATACATCAACAACTACTTTCATTTGGAAGAGGTGCACAAAAATCACCTGGTCAATATAAAATTGAACAGAATTACCTAGCCGATAAAATAAAACAGAAAGTTTTATTTATTCCCATTAGCCCAGAAAAGCTGAATGATGGCTTGGAAAAGCTATTTGATTACATTAATAATAGTGATGACCCAATATTAATTAAAACAGCCTTGATGCATCTAGAGTTTGAAGCATTACACCCTTTTCAAGATGGTAACGGAAGAATAGGAAGAATGCTAATTACCTTACTACTTTGGTCAACGAAAACAATTTCAGAACCCCACTTTTACATTAGTGGGTATATGGAAGATAATAAAGACGAATATATTGACACCATGAGGAATGTTTCAGAAAACAATGATTGGGAAAAATGGTGTGCTTTCTTTTTTAAAGCTGTTGAAAAACAAGCTATTAGGAATTTAGAAATAGCTGAAAATATTAAAAATTTATACGAAGAAATGAAGCATATCTTTTCTGATACTTTGTCTTCTAAATGGAGCGTTAATGCTCTAGACTATATTTTTACCAATCCAATATTTAGAAATAATCGATTTACATCAAAGAGTGGCATTCCAGCAGCTACAGCAGCTAGGTTTACTAGAATGTTATTGGAAAAAGATCTTATTAGAACGTTAGAAGAAGCCTCTGGAAGAAGACCAGCTTTATATGCTTTTGAACCATTATTAAAATTAGTGAGGGTATAAAAACAAATTCCAAACTGCAATAAACGTAGTTTAGCTACACCATTTAGCCAAGTAAATTGAAATAAAAACCAAAAGCCCCATCATGAAATCATGACGGGGCTTTTTCTATTAATACAGATTCTAACTAGTCCAAAGACTTCAATCTTATTGGTTCAAACCTACTTTGTATAAAAACTGGTTGTAAGCTTGTTTGTATTCTTTTACATCTGGCTCCATAGCAACTGCTTTCTTGTAGAAAGGAATAGCATTCAGATACAATCCATTTTCATCAAAATACTTAGCCAACACCATGTTTTGAATAGCCGAGTTCTCAGGCGTTTGGTTCATGATATCGGTAGAGTATTCGTTAATGGTATTTAAATCAGTTTGTGATGGAACTTTAAGCGTAACAACACCCGATTTGTAATCGGCATTTGAAGCGCTTCTAACTTCTAATTTGTAAACTTCTTCAGGAGACAATCCTGCTTGTGCAAAATCAATTGAAGTTGAAGTTCCAGTAACTTTTTGCGAAAACACCTTTTCATCAAAAAGGTTTGTAATGATAACCGTGTAGCTTTCTTGTTTTTCTTTCGGATACCAGTTGATAGTTGCTTCACGCGTTGCTACCTTGGTTTCTTGCGGTAAGAAAAGTAAAATGTTATCGTTTTTCAATGAACGCTCAACAGATCCTGTAAACTTCATGTTTGCAGAAGTTGATTCGTTTCCTTTGCTCATGTCGTTTACCAAAAACTCAACATATTTCTGAGCAATTGTAGCATCGCCAGAGCTTAAACCCGTGTAAACATCTTTTACAGAGTAAACGCCACCTTTTTTAAGTTCAACGGTTTTACCATCAGAGCTTACCAAGCCAACATAACTGTTATCGCCAGTAATAATGATCTTATCGTTGTCAAAAAGCTTAACGCCTGTTTTTAAATTAGAATACTCATCTGGGTTTGCCCCTCTTTGAACCATGCACGTACCTTTTGACGCTAATGTTCTGAAAATCACATCTTGTGCGTTAAGTGTAACGCTCATAATAATGCCGAGTAGTAAGAATAAAGACCTTTTCATTTTCAATTGACTTTCAATTGTTTAACACGCAAATTTATAATAATAATTCAAATTCTTTAGATATAGATTCTACATTTGATCGTTATAGACTGATAATGTTTACTTTCGGGTGGTTATCAGAAAACCTGCCTAATGAAGTTCTTGACCCGAATACATCATTATATCTGCACATTCTTCATTTTCGGATTTGTAATCCTATTGGGTTTAATTCCTGCTCAATTTGAAGTTTTAGACCCCATCAGCAAAGCGCTTTCTGACTTTGAATTAACTGATTTGGTATTCTCGCAATTGAGAGAAGATCAATCTCCAGACACAAATATAGTGCTTGTAAATATTGCTCACTTAAGTAGAGCAGAAATTGGTCAGCAGGTTGCTATATTAAACGAGTATAAACCAAAAGTGATAGGGCTCGATGTCTTTTTTAGACAAAAAAAAGATTTTGAAAACGACATCCAACTCATTATGGCACTCAGCCAGGTTGAGAATTTGGTAATGGTTAGCGAATTGGTTGATCCAACAGAAGGCGGCAATTGCTTTGATTCGATAACAACATCTCACCCACAGTTTAATCAGTTTGCGAAAAACGGTTTTGCCAACATGCTTACGGCTGCCGAGAGTTACAAAACAACCCGCAATTTTGTACCTCAACATTGCGTAGCCGATTCAAGTGTATTGGGATTTGGTCCTAAAATCGCAAACATCTTCAGACCGGGTTCGGTACAGCCACTTTTAGATAGAGAGAATGAATTTGAAATCATCAACTGGAAAGGAAATCACAACAAGTTTTTCAGGTTAGATGCCCACGAAGTGTTGAATCGTGAAATTGATTTAGGCTTTATTAAAGATAAGATTGTGTTGCTCGGCTACATGGGAACTTACTACTTAGGCGAGCCATCATTAGAAGATACGTTTTACACACCTATGAACAAACACACAGGAAGCAAAACCTTTCCTGATATGTATGGAGTTACGGTGCACGCCAATATCATTTCTATGATTTTAGATGGCGATTATATCGACTCCACTCCTTTTTCGGTAGATGTATTAATTGCATTTATCATCGTGTTCTTAAACGTGAGTGTGTTTTTCTGGGTAGGAAATCATTACAAACTGTACTACGATTTAATTTCTAAATCCATTCAGTTGGTTGAAGTTGCTGTAATCTTCTTCTTAAACCTGTTGGTTCTTTTGTTTTTAGACTACAAATTGGATTTAACATTCGCCATTGTATGCCTCGTATTCTCTGGTGACCTCACCGAATTATACGTGGGATCGCTCCAAGGAATTGGAGAGAAAACATTCAAAAAACTCAAGAAGAAAAACTCAGTTCCGGGTTAAGATTTCGGCTTCTTTTTACGCAGATAAAGCTTCTGTCCTGCTTTCAGTTCTTCGCCTTTTTTCATGCGATTTTTGCGGTAAATGGCATTGATTCGAATACCGTATTTCTGAGAAATTTGCTCAACAGTTTCTCCTGCCTTAACGGTGTGATACTCTGTTTTAGCCTTGCCTCTTTTCGGCTGGAGATAAACCACATCGCCTTCTTTAAACTTGTGGCTTTTATCTAAATCGTTGTATTTGCGAATTTGCCAAGGGCCTAACTCCAAGGCTCTAGCAATATCATCGATACTCTCGCCACCTTTGGCCTCAACATACTTAATCTTATTCTCCGATTTACGAACCGAGAAAGAGCCGTACATATCAATTACACCAAACTCATCGTTTTTAGAACCTTTATTGTCTTTGCTTGATTTTGGCTTAGTAGTGTTTTTTGAACCTTCAGGTTTACCAAAGTCGGTTAATACTTGTTTACTGCTCAACGCACCTTCACCCTTTTTAACTACCTCATCATCAATTCGCCAAAGCTCGTTGTCTTCAATGATTTTTATAAGCAACTGCGGATACTTCGGATTGGTTGCATAACCAGCTCTTTTCAATTCGTGAGCCCAACCTTTGTAGTCGGTAATTTTGAGTTGAAAGCATTTCTCGTAGCGTGTTTTCTGTAAAAATCGCGAGTGGTCTGCATACGAATCGTACACATGATCGTAAACTCTGAAACATTCTTTTTTGCGATCATCATCATGATATGTGCGCTTGCCGTTCCAATCTGAATGACACTTAATACCAAAGTGATTGTTTGATCTTTTCGATAATTCGGAGTTTCCATTTCCGCTTTCTAGGCACGCTTGAGCCAACGTAATACTGGCTGGAATCTTAAATTCCAACATATTTCTAATGGCCACATCCTTATACGTATCAATGTATTGCTCGCGAGAATAGTTTTCTTCGCCTTGAGCTAAAGCTGGATGAATAACAATTAAAAAGGATAATAATACCGAGAATAAAACACGCATGTAATGTCCGAATTTGCTTCAAAATTAACTGGTTGTGGGCTTGCCATTTTAAAACAATCGGGTTGCTTTCAAACAGAGCGTTGTTAACTAACTGGGAGGTTTAACCCAAGTCTGGTATTCATTCCTAAGTTGCCCTGCACTCCACCTGAATGGATTATGAGCACTTTATCGCCTCTTTGAAATTTCCCCTTTTTGGCTTCTTCAATAACGCCTCGCACCAACTTTGAAGTATAAACGGCATCGAGTGTAATGTTGGTTTCAGCTTTAAACCACTGAATAAAATCTACCAACTCAGCATTGACCTTGGCATAACCTCCACCGTGGTAAGTATTAATGACCTCAAATTGATCTTGATAATCTTCAACCGCAACCTCATCTTGCAAGAATTGCAATAAATGATTGTTGATTTCATCATGCATGAAATCACCTTTAAGAACAGGAAAACACAACGCTTTTTGATGAGGTTTGAGGCTTAAAATAATTCCAGACATCATGGTTCCAGTACCACAAGCTCCGCATATGTAGTTGTACTTTTCGTGATCAGGTTTTAAGGTTTCCATACAGCCATTCACACCCAAAAAGTTTGAACCACCTTCGGGAACAGCATGATAAAATCCAAACCGATCTCTCAAATGAGCTTTAAACTCTTCTAAGTTTTTATCCCGATAATCCGTTCTACTTACAAAATACAGTTCCATGCCATCGGCTTTGGCTTTTTGTAAGGTTGGATTTGTATCGTCATCCTCACCACGAATAACGCCAACGGTTTTCAATCCAAATCTTTTGCCTGCCGCTGCAGTTGCCGCAATGTGGTTGCTAAAAGCCCCACCAAAAGTCAGTAGAGTATCAACCGCTTTTTCTTCCGCTTTCAGCACATTGTATTTCAGCTTTCGCCACTTATTACCACTGATTTCTGAATCAATAAGGTCT